>PPYF01438622.1_pt1 | contig 10588 bp, 16 predicted proteins | sample 1559871 | NCBI WGS metagenome assembly PPYF01 (sample SAMN08240021, study PRJNA423297) | Human gut metagenome, whole genome shotgun sequencing project.
CAAAATTTGGGAGAATGATGAATCGTTATGAAGCATGACGAATTTCAGGTGAAAGGGCACAGGTTTGGGCAATGAAGTATGAGCACTTCTTAGAGTTAATCTAAGAGGTGCTTTTTTTCGTCCCTGGAAAGTTATATTCCGGCAGTCAGCTTCTGTAAAACAGTAAATCTAATTTTGGAGGAAAACATCATGGGTGAAAGTTATAAACCAATTGCAAGTATGAAGGAAGTACCAGAGCAGCTTAGAAAATTACGCAGACAGTATCTGCGCTATCAACAGGCAGAGATTATTTATAGCATCTCTCATAAGAAACTTTTTGAACTTGCCAGTGATGCAGGTGCGATTTACAGAATAGATGGAACCGTATTGATCAATCGAGATATTTTTGATGCCTACCTGGAACGATTCCATGAACCAGCGACAGGAAAAGGTAAGGAGGAAATGGAAGATGAGCGGTAATGTATGGATGTTTTCAGACGAGATCGATGATGAAGACTTGGAATTTATGAGCCATGACTACGTGACCTATAACATGGCGTGCGAATACTACAGACTGGGAATCAAACCCGTTGTCCGTATGGCGCATGAAGCCGGTGCGATATATAAAATCGGGAAAAAAGTGCTGATTCGAAGAAGTATATTTGAAGCATATATGCGAGAGCAGAGAAAGATTTGATGGAGGAGAAGGACATGAGTGATCAGAAAAAAATATTACATGATGACAGTAATGGATTAGATTATGTGTTGGTAGAAGATTATTATCTGCCGATGATAGATTTGCCAAAGGAAACCAGACCGATTGGTTACTGGGGAATGCTTCGGAAAGAATATCTGAAAAATTATAAATCAGGCATGTATTCTTATCTTCTGTTGACTGGAAAATTGGACGGCTACCTGGCAGATCTGAATGAACAGGCACAGGAACGATACGAATTAATTGAGACACAAATACGAAGTGCGGAGGGAGTTACGGAGAAATTGAAAGTACAGAATCCTATGGAGTGGGTGCGACAGTGTAATAACATCAGGAATCGTGTGCAGGAAATTGTGTTGAGTGAATTGGTATATGTATAGGAAAAGCGTATGAGATACAGGATTGAATATGCAGATGGAAGATGCTGCAATTTTGCAAACAGCAGAAAAGATTTATTGGATTGGTTGAAATTGCTGAAAGATGAACAGATTGTTGATATTCGTAAAATATATGAAAGTGGTGTTACCGATTCAGTTCTAGATAGTTACCGGAGTTATCTGAAACAGTGAGATAACATGGAAAGGGCAGGTGTAAATCTATGAAATTGACAGAGGAGATTGAAGAATTTATCAATCTAACAATAACGGAGCATATGGGAAAAGAGTACGCAGAATGGAAAATAAAACAGCAATCTGTGGCAGAGCCAGATAAAGTTGAAGAGGAATATAAAAAGGTAATTGCTTCATTATCACCAGAACAAGAAGAGGCAATTACAAAATACTGTGATGCCATATTCAGTAGTGGAGCAGATACAGAAGAATTTTTTTATCGTCTGGGACTGAAAGATGGATTAAAATTACGAAAAGTAATAAAAAGTATATTGAAATCTTTTTCATAAGTGAAGAGTAATTTGAAGAGGCATTGACTGCAATAATGGTTGATGCTTCTTTTTTATTCATCGGGATTCCACATATATCAATTATTGGAAGATAATGGAATTTGTGGTAATATAAAGTAGAAAGATGGTGAGTATTTTGCAGGAAATGGTATGGCTGAGTAATTAAAGAAGTTTGGACTCATCATAATAAAAATGAGTTGGGGAATAGTAATTTATTCCGGTAAATTCTATACGAAAGATGGAAACTGATAATGGCAAATGAAAGTTTAGGAAAAGCAAAATCAAGAAAAAATGATGAATTTTATACTGTCTATGATTATATTCAGAAAGAAATGAATGCTTATTTGGAATATGATCCCAATGTATTTCGTGGAAAGACAATTCTGTTGCCTTGTGACGATCCAGAATGGAGTAATTTTACAAAATATTTTGCTCAAAATTTTGAAACGTTAGGTATAAAAAAACTGATTAGTACAAGCTATGCTACTGATCGTAAAAAGCAGCAGTATGAACAATATCATCAAATGACTTTATTTGAATTAAATTTTCCGCAATATGATGAAGAAAAATCACATTCACATGGAAAAATATTTACTTTGACAAGGGATATTAATAAGTCTGGAGTTATAGATATAGATGATTTAGAATGGCAATATCTTGAAGGAGATGGAGATTTCCGAAGCGATGAGGTATGCGCGTTGCGTGATGAAGCAGATATTATTGTAACTAATCCACCATTCTCATTGTTTAGGGAATTTGTTGCTTGGGTTATGGAAGCAGAAAAGAAAATTGTGGTTATTGGTAATCAGAATGCAATAACATACAAAGAAATTTTCCCATTACTCAAAGAGAATAAGTTGTGGATAGGTGCAACTAATAATGGTCAGGATATGGTTTTTGAAGTGCCGGAGGGTGCCATTGTTGCGCCAAAAGATAAAGAGAAGGCTGAAAAATTAGGTTATAAGGGAAACTATACACGCTTAGGAAATGCTTGCTGGTTTACTAATATTGACCATGGTAGACGTCATCAACCGTTATCTCTTATGACTATGGCAGACAATTTGAAATATAGCAAACATAAGCAAATTCGTGAGCAGGGTTACTTGAAATACGATAATTATGATGCTATTGAAGTGCCGTTTGTCGATGCTATTCCAAGTGATTATGTCGAAGATATGGGGGTTCCAATAACTTATCTTCAGCGACACAATCCAGAACAATTTGAAGTTGTAAAGTTCCGTAAGGGAGATGATGAAAAAGATTTGACATATACTATTGATTCTAGCACAATTTTGACAGACAGACAGACAGACAGTCACTCCGTACTTCAGAATTATCATCAGACGAAAGATGTAACGGAGTCATGGGAGTGCCAATCACATTCATGTTCAGACATAGCCCAGAACAATTTGAAATTATCGGACTTGCAGCCGGAAATATCAGAGGACTTGCAGGAATACCGTCCAGAACAGGAAAAGATGGACCGTATATTGACGGAAAATTGCGTTATGGAAGAATCTTCATTAAGAGGAAGATGTAGTGGTATTATGGGGGTTCCAATAACATATCTTTTCAAACATTGTCCGGAGCAGTTTGAAATTGTAGGTATGTGTGAAAATATGGATTTGTATGGACTAAAGACAAGAGTATACACATCGGATGAGTGTCGCAACAGATATTTCGAACTGTTTGGGAAAAAGGGGACCTATGATTTAAATGCAGCTGGGGTTGTAAATGGAACAAAGGTATATCAGAGGTTGCTTATCCGCAGGGTAACTAAGGAGTAAAAACAATGATTACAACATTAAGAACAGATATTACTATTGAGGAAATCTGTAAAGGATTTGTTTATAATGAATTAGAAGGTAAAGGACTTTTTGGACTTTCTGGGAAGTTAACTATTCAGCCGGAATACCAAAGAAATTATCTTTATGCAAAACAGAAGAAGGAAGAAGCTGTAATTCAGTCTGTTTTAAAAGGTTATCCGTTAGGATTAATTTATTTTAATAAGATTGGCATAGATAAATATGAAGTTCTGGATGGACAACAGCGTATTACCAGTTTGGGAAGATTTCTAACTGGGAAGTTTCCTTTGCTTGATACAAGTGGAATGCCACACTATTTTGGTGCTATGCCGGATGATCAAAAAAAGATCATTAATGAAACTAAACTGACTATTTATATTTGTGAGGGTACCGAAACTGAAATAAAAGAATGGTTTAAGACTATCAATATTGCGGGTATACCACTTAATAAGCAAGAAGTGGCAAATGCAGTTTATTCAGGACCTTTTGTTACAAAGGCGAAAGAAGAATTCAGTAATAGTCAAAATGCTAATATTCAAAAGTGGAGTGCATACATAAAAGGAGATGTATTGCGTCAAGAATATTTGCGTGTTGCCCTTGAATGGGTATGTAAGAGTGAGGCAGATGAAGATGTTGAAGCATATATGAGCCAGCACCGTCATGATACAGATATACAGGAATTGAAAACATATTTTACAAGTGTGATAGACTGGATTTCTGGTGTATTTAGTGATGTGGAAAGTGAAATGCGTGGGATTGAGTGGGGAAGATTATTTGAAACTTATCATAACCAACCATATGATCCGGTGAAAGTATCGGATAAACTGCATGAATTATATGCTGATGGTGCAGTAAAGAAAAGAGCAGGAATATTTGAATATATTTTAGGAGGCTGTAAAGAACCTCGATTGCTTGAAATTCGTATATTTGAAGAAAGTACTAAAAAGGCGGTATATACACAGCAGACAGATGAAGCTAAAAAGTGTGGAAAATCAAATTGCCCATTGTGTGCATTAGAGATAGGTAATAATTCAAAACGTATTTGGAAATTTAATGAAATGGATGCCGATCATGTCACGGCATGGAGTAAAGGTGGAGCTACAGATATTTCAAATTGCCAGATGTTATGTAAGACACACAATCGAGCAAAAGGAAATAAATAATATCATTAGTTTTAACAGGCATTAACTCTTAAAAAAGTTAGTGCCTTTTGTTTTAATAGATGCAAAAATTGTAATTATTTTCAATCAAATTTTCTTAAATAAAAATTTTTATATAAATTTTTATGCAAATCAATAAAATGATCAACCAATAAACAATAAAAAATATGAAAGAATATAGGATGAATGGAAGACGAGAGAAAGACGAAAAGAAAACATAGAAATAAATATAATTGAACAAAACAAATAAATATGATATAATCACATAGAAAACAGAAAGGAGGCGAGCAAAGTGATTGATTTATCGAATTTTAAGACGTTTGATTTCAGCGAAGGTGTACCATACATTTCAATTACAAGCAATGGTATTACATTTAACAAATCAGTAATTATGAAGATGAAATATCCGGCATATGTAAAATTGTTAATTAATGAGACTGAAAAGCAAATTGCTGTTCAGGCATGTGGAGAACATGATGATAAATCAGTGCAATTTTACAAAGAAAAGTCAAATGGTGTTTTGTCTGTTCGATGGAACGCAAAAGATTTGATTAATACGATTGCAAGAATATGCGATTGGGATTTGAGTCAATTGTCATATCGGGTAAATGGTGTGTTAGTACCAGAAATGAACTTGATGTTGTTTGATTTGAATGAAGCAGTCACTATGGTATAAGGCTTGCAACTTTTCTGATTCCAAAAAAAGAGTTCATTTGAGATTAGGGCCTCAAACGAACTCTATCGGAAATAGCAGAGACAAAAGATCATCTACTAAAACCATATCTTTCAAATGTATTTTAGTATTTGTTTCTGCCGATTTCCATACTTTCTCGGATTCGTCTGAGAAAAATCTTTTGGAAAGGAGGCAGATTGCATGGAAAAATGTGACCAGGCTGAAATGGTTTTTACAGCATACATTACTCTGAAAAATGGAAATCGCTTGTATGCTAAGCAGGTTGGGAAAAAAGCATTTTGCTTTCCACGTAAAGAAACCAAGGAAAAAACAAGTAAATAATTTATAAGTAACAAGGTGTCAGAGAATGTTTGATGGTCACATTCTCTCTAAAAGAAAGAGAGAAAAAAATGAATAAAAAATCAAGTGGACAAAAATTATCAACACAAGCTTCAAAAATTATGAGATCAAATAACAGTTCTCAAATTCAGAAGTCATTAGCTGCCAGTGTGTTATCACAAAGAAACACAGGAAAGATTACCGGTAAAGCTATGGAGGCAAAAGCATCTATGGTAATGAATAGTAATAAGTATTCCGGAACAACAAAGAGTTTAGCTGCCAGTGTTCTTTCACAATCTGATAAAAACAGATAATGAATAATAATTAACCCCAAAGGCATTAACTGTAAGAAGTTAGTGCCTTTTTTGCGTATAAAAAAATAGATTGCATGATGCGGTCGAGAAAATAACGACTAATTACTGAATAAAAATTTCTTGATGAAACAGGGCGTCCATAGAAAGTTTTGAATTAATATAATTGAACGACAAGCACTGACTATAACGGTTAGTGCTTCTTTTTTGCCTTTTTTCAAAAGCATCTGACATTGTACACTCTGCCACATGTGATTAGTGGAAAAATAAATTTTCTTAGAAAAGCACCGTCCAAATGCCCTCTGAAACTTGCAATTAGTGAAGAAATATTTCGTTTACGCATAAAAAACTTGCAAAAAGGGGTTGGTAAATACCATTTCCAACGCTTTATAGGTAGAGGAATAATTATTTTTCAAAAATTCCTCAAATCATGTCCGCTTTTGCTTGTCCCAGTACAGAGTATGTGAAGGGACTAACAAAAGTAAAAGAAAAAATGATAAAAATGCAAAAAAATATCACGAATCTTTTGCATCTTGCCAAGTCATTTGACTTTAGTAATTAGAGGACGTTTTGGAATGTTCCTTCGTTGAACCTTGACAACCGATAAGTGCACCCTGAAAGCCTACCAGGAGTTCTGCCATGACCTTTCTTTTTTGGAAGCGAGCGGAATCATAATGACACTCCCGATGATGGGCGGCTGACCAGAGCCTTATGGTCAGTGACCTGTTTATACAGGCAGAGGCAGTCTGAGACGACTGCAGGTGACAGGGAAAAGCACGACAGACCACTGCAAAAAAGTAACTGAAAAATGTTTACAGGGCAAAATGCCCGGAAAGGATGTAACGACTATGAATAAAGTGATTTTAATGGGAAGACTGACAAAGAATCCGGAGATCAAGTATGCCGGGAAAGATAATGATATGGCAGTAGCCAGATATACTCTGGCAGTGAACAGAAGATATAAACGTGACGGAGAACAGGAAGCAGATTTTATTTCTTGCGTAACATTTGGTAAGAGTGCAGAGTTTGCACAGAAATATCTTTACAAGGGAATGCGGATTGTGATCGGTGGACGCATCAGCACTGGCAGTTATAAGGATAAGGATGGAAAGACGATTTATACCACAGATGTGATTGTGGAAGAACATGAATTTGCTCAGAATAAGGACAGCGGTGCTGGAGCAGATTCATCAGAAACCCCGAAAACAGATAAAGACGGTTTTATGGAAGCGAAGGACGGAGAAATTCCGTTTGACTAATAAAAGCAGAAATCTGTCTAATAAAAATGTGGAGGTTATTTATGAGTGTAAGTTATAACAGATTATGGAAACAGCTCATTGATAAAAATATGAAGCGGATAGAAATGCAACACCTCACCGGGATTAGCGGAAATATTCTTGCCCGGATGGGAAAAAATCAATATGTATCAATGGAAACAATCGAGAAAATTTGTAAGAAAATGAATTGTACTATTGACGAGATGATGGAATTTACAGATTAAAGATAGCAAGCCGGATACGGCATAATTCTCTTAGCAAAGCTAAGAGCGCACTTCTATACAGGCAATTACATCTGCCTGTATCGTGCGACCTGCGGTGCCATTCCCGATTGTGAAGGATTTCAATTTGAGAATATAGCGAAATCATAGATTTCGGACAAGGGGATAATTTCCCCTTGCGGCACAAGGCCTATCTCATTGTAACAATTAAAGATTTTTAAGATTACAGAGGTCAGTATTTCCTTATTGTGGAACGATGATCTCAGTTTTTTATATTCGGGAATCGGCATTTGTGAGAAGACCGGTTCTTTTTATTTACAGAAAAAGTAGGAGGATGAGAAATGAGCAGAGCGAAAAATCCCAAGTATGAATCCATGTCACTGGAAGAACTGAAAGCCAACATGGAAAAAAGTAAAAAGGAACTGGAACATGCAATCCACAATAAAAATATTCTGGAGCAGAGAAAGAAGTTGGTGGAGCGAAAGGAACGTTCTCATAGATTGATTGTTAAAGGAGCAGAGTTTGAAAAAGCATTTCCATTATCCAGAGATTTGGAACAGGAAGAAGTTCAGGAGGTTATGGATCAGTTGCAGAACAGTAGTTACAACAAGAGTATTGTGCGGCAGGTTCACATAGCAGCCTTACATAAAGAACAACAGCAGATTGCAGAAGCAGTTGAAAAAACAGAAAGAGGAGATGACAGCTAATGGCACTGTATCATTTTTCAGTAAAGCAAGTTTCCAGAGGAAAAGGTCAGACAGTGGTTAATTCCGCAGCTTATATCTGGCAGTTCATGAGGGAAAATCTAAGAATGAGGATGAACCAGATAATCCGCATTTTCATGTACTTGCTCCAATCCGTCCTATTGCAGAAGATGGGAGCTGGGGGAACAAGCAGAAACGGGAATATGTTTTGGATGAAGACGGAAACCGGATAAAAGATGCTAAAGGGAAGGATATATTCAATGCTGTTTCTACTACCGGATGGAATGATCCGGAGCTTTTAAAGGAATGGAGAAGAGCGTGGACAGATCTGCAGGAAAGGATTGATGAACTGAATGGTGTTGTATCAGTCAGCAAAAAAGAAATTTCCGAAAAGCGAGAGCAGTTAAAGAAATTGGAAAATCTGGAAAAGATGGTAGAGGTAATAAAGACAAACCAACCATTGATTGATGAGTACAATCATTTCTTCTTTCAGAAAAAACGGGATAAATATTATCAGCAGCACAAAAAAGAAATCAATTATTACCGTAAATGTGAACGGGAATTAAAACAACATCTGGACAAAAATGGGAAAGTGCCAACTGCCAGATGGAAACGGGAAAAAGAAGAACTCCGGACAACGATCGAAGAGTTGAAAGCAGATAATCAGCCTTATCAGGACGAACTTGCATTTGTAAAAAAGGTACAGAGTTGTGCAGACATTGCCAGATGTGACCGGGAAATGGCAGAAACAGATACCTCCGGGCGTTCAGAAGAAAAAAGGGAGAAGCAGGTGAAGTTCCCGGCATTTCACGCAGCCCAGACAGAAGTTAATCTTGAAGAAAAAAGTAAAGTAGAGCAACAGACGGTGAACCAGACAGAGCAGAAACCGGAAAAGAAGAATTCTATTCGGAAACAACTGGCTGAAAAGAAGAAAGAGTGTGAAGAACGTGATGCAAAGCAACAGACAGTGAGGAAAAAACGGAACTATGATATGAGTTTATAGAAGTCTGTCAGCAGGACAGACAGGAAAGGATGATGAAAATGCAGTATACAGAAGAGCAGATTGCTAGAGCAAACCAGACCGACCTTGTGTCTTTTCTGAACGCACAAGGGGAACAGTTGGTGAAAAGTGGCAGAGAATATCGTTGGAAAAAGCATGACAGTGTAACGATATCCGGAAACCGATGGTATCGGCATAGTCAGAGTAAGGGCGGTTATCCGGTAGACTTTGAACGGATAATCAGTTGTTTGTATTTGAAGCAGCCATTGATCTGCTTTCGTTTATTCAGTTATTTCCAAAAGATTGGAAAAAACGCAGCTATCTGAGTCTGGGTGGAGTCTCCAGTGTGGCACTGATGACTTTTCTTTCTGAACGCCCTCAGATTACTTCTGTTTTCCTGTGCCTGGATAATGACCAGGCAGGGAATGAGGCTTGTGAGAAACTGGCAGGAGAAATTTCAGAAGGATACAGTGTAATTCGCCTGAAACCATATAAAAAAGATTGGAATGAAATTCTCTGTGATAAAAACGCTGACAGAAAGAAAGCAATTGCAGAAACAATCACAATCAAAGTACCAGAATCAGAAGAGAGGGTGCCGATGTTGTGTTATGAAGACATTGAGCAGACCAGTGTGGAATGGCTGTGGTTCCCCTATATTCCATTTGGAAAACTGACAATCATTCAGGGCAATCCGGGAGAGGGAAAAACTTATTTTGCAATGATGCTGACAGCAGCCTGTACCAACAGAAAATTGTTTCCGAATATGGAAGATATCGAACCATTCAATGTAATCTATCAGACTGCGGAGGATGGCATGGGTGATACGATCAAGCCAAGATTGGTGGAAGCAGGTGCTGATCTAAGCAGGGTTATGGTGATTGATGATACGGAAGAAGCATTGACTTTATCCGATGATCGAATTGAAAAGGCAGTCAGGCAGAATCATGTGAGGCTTGTAATCATTGATCCGGTACAGGCGTTTATTGGAGCAGATGTGGATATGAACCGTGCAAATGAAGTGCGTCCGGTGTTTCGAAAACTGGGAATGATTGCAGAGAAGACCGGTTGTGCCATTGTGCTGATCGGACATCTGAATAAATCTTCCGGGACGCAGAGCACGTATCGAGGACTTGGTTCTATTGATATTATGGCAGCAGTACGAAGCTTGATTTTCATCGGGAAAGTAAGAAAAGATCCAACCACAAGGGTATTGATTCATGAAAAAAGTTCTCTTGCGCCACCAGGGGAGACAATGGCATTTAAACTGGGAGACGAAGAAGGTTTCCGATGGGTGGGAGCCTATGAGATTTCCGCAGATGAATTGTTAGATGGAAAAGAAGGAAAAGCAACAGAAACAAAGCTGGAGAGAGGGGCAAAGTTAATCAGGGAACTGCTTGCTGATAAAAAAGAAATTTCAATCAGGGAATTAGATGAAAAAGCAAAGGAACAGGGAATTTCCGGGCGAACAATGCGTGATGTGAGAAGCAGGATGAAGAATGAGTTGGA
>PPYF01221334.1_pt1 | contig 10585 bp, 9 predicted proteins | sample 1559871 | NCBI WGS metagenome assembly PPYF01 (sample SAMN08240021, study PRJNA423297) | Human gut metagenome, whole genome shotgun sequencing project.
GGTCTGCCCTCGGTGTACTTCCCAAGATTGGAAAGATAGCCGCTTAAAATCGGTTCTGCCATTTGTTCGCTCCTTTCTTTTTCAATCATGCGGTGCATAAGCTCAAAATCCTCAATGCTCATGCTCCCGTCAAATACATAGGGGTTAAAATCCTCCCCGTCCCGGTAGGGCTTTTCGGAAAAGGGAAGCCCCGCTTCATGGGCGGCTGCCCTCGCTTCCTCGATAACCTCCGGGGGAAGCCTGTCGTCATGCGCTCCGATAAAACCGTCAATGTCGTTCATGCTGTTTTCGTAGTGGTAACGCACTCCGGCGGTCAGCTCGTCAAGGCTCATGTCCTCGCCTAAATGCCCGCAATAGTAGCCGTTTAAGATAACGGCGGCGGGGTCAATGCTTTTTATTTCCTCTAACCGGCTCCTGTCCTCCGGGTAGAGCGTATCGTCCATATCAAGATGAAAATATTCCGCGTTCCATGAACGCCCCTGTTTCCAGAACGCCACCCATGCGATACCGTCCCTAAGCTCGTCTTGATAGTCCTTTACGGTGTCCCGTAAACTTGCCATAGTGAAAAACCTCCTTTCTCTGCGGCAGCGTCATAAGCTGCATTTTTTGGCTGCATGGTCTACTACGGGTACGCCCGCATTTCTGCCAAATATTTTTGAAAATTTTTAGAGGGTGAAGCCCTCCGCAAAAGAGGGTTTGGGAAACTTCCCAACAAGCAAAATCCCCGTCCGGCGCGTCAGCGTCGCAACGGGGATTTACGGAAGTGGGTACCCGCTTCCTATGCTTGCTATTCAAGAGTGCAGCGGCAATCTTCGGGGTAAAGGCGGTTTTTCGTTCCTCAAAGAAGCGGTCATTTTTCCACATGGTAAAGCTGCACTCCTTGTTGGAACAGTAGTAGTTTTTCTTCCCCTCATAGACCGGGGATTTGCAGCGGGGACACTTCCCAAGCTCTGTTTTCTCTGTCTTGAAAAGCTCCGGCTTCTCGCCCAGTACGGAAGCATAGGTTTTCACAAGCTCACTTGCCATAGCTTCGATACCCTGCATGAAAGCGTCCGGCTCTGCCTGTCCCTTTGCAATCTGCGTCAGATTGTTTTCCCATGCAGCCGTAAGCTGCGGAGAAGTTAAGCTGTCCGGCAGGACGCAGACAAGGTTTGTGCCGTCTTTGGTGGGAAGTAGCTGCTTGCCCTTGCGCTCCACAAAGCCGCCTCCCACTAACTTTTCAATGACAGCGGCGCGGGTAGCGGGCGTCCCAAGCCCCCGGCGTTCTGCGTCCGGGTCGGTGTCCTCATTCCCGGCGCGTTCCATAGCAGAAAGTAAGGACGCTTCATTGTGGGGCTTCGGCGGCGTCGTTTCATGCTCCGTAACCTTTGCAGCAGGGTTTTCAAAGGTCTGTCCCTCGGTAAAGTCCGGCACATCTAAAACAAGTTCGTTTTCGTCGTCGCTGTCCGGCTTCTTTTTGAGGGTCGCCCGGTAAAGCCGTTCAATCTCTTTCCACCCGGCAGCGATTACCGCCTTTCCCTTTGCCGTAAATTCATGGTCGGCGCAGGAGAAAACCGCCGTTACCGCTTCAAAACTGTACGGCTCGGCGGTCGCCATAAGCAGACGCGCCCCGGCAAGGGTAAGGATATTGCGCTCGCTTTCCGGCAGCGCGGTAAGGTCAGCCTTTGCAAGCTCCATAGTGGGAATGATTGCGTGGTGGTCTGATACCTTTTTACTGTTCAGCACCTTTGCAATCTCCGGCGAAAAATCCGCGCCCTCCATAAAGGAAAGTTTCTCACAAAGCACCTTGATAATGTCCGTCGCTGTTTCTCCCATGTCGTCGGTCAGATAGTTGCTGTCCGTTCTCGGATAGGTCAAGAGCTTCTTTTCGTAAAGGGTCTGTGCAAGGTCAAGGGTCTGCTTCGCTGTGTACCCGTAGATACGGTTTGCTTCCCGCTGTAAACTGGTAAGGTCAAAGAGCTTCGGTGGGGCAATGGTTTTCTTTTCACGGGTCAAGGAAGTGCAGACAGCCGCCGACGCTTCGCAGGCCGCTTTCAGTTTGCCCGCTTCATCAGCGGCGCAGATCTTCGCGCTTGCCGCTTCTGCGCCGGGGAGCATAAGGCGCACATGGTAGTAGGTTTCTTTCTTGAAGTTTGTAATGGCAGCGTCCCGGTCTACAAGCATTTTTAGGGTCGGGGTCTGGACGCGCCCCACGTTCAAGGTCTTTCCATACAGGCAGGAGAAAAGGCGGGTCGCGTTAATACCGATAAGCCAGTCAGCCTTTGCCCTGCATAATGCGGAATGATAGAGGGCGTCATACCCACGCCCGTCCTTCAGATTGTCAAAGCCGCTTTGGATTGCGCCCGTTTCCATTGAGGAAATCCAAAGACGGGTAAAGGGTTTTTTGCAGCCTGCCATTTCATAAACGAAACGGAAAATCAATTCTCCCTCGCGTCCTGCGTCGCAGGCGTTCACGACTTCTGAAACGTCGGCGCGGTGCATGAGGTCTTTTAGGATTTTGAATTGTTTTCCCTTGTCGGCGGCTACGGTGTACTGCCATTCCTGCGGCAGAATGGGTAAGCTGTCATAGCTCCATTTTCTGTACTGCTCCCCATAGGCGGCAGCTTCGGAAAGCTGTACCAAATGCCCGATACACCAAGAAATGATGTACTTGTCATTTTCGATATATCCGTCTTTCTTACCCGTAACGCCAAGGGCGGCGGCAACCGCCGCCCCGACGCTGGGTTTCTCACAAATCACAAGTTTCATTCTTCCTCGTCCTCCTGTTCGGTGTCTGCGATGTCAGTTTCTTCCTCCGGCTCGTCCTCGTCGTATTCGTCAAAATCGAACTCGTCAAGGTCGGTGCTGCCTTTTACGTTCTGCTTCGGTTTCATAAACTTAACGTAGTAGAGGGCTGAACCGCCGCCAAGAAGTCCCACAACAAGGAAAATCAAAAGCCCGCCCATGCCGTTTTGGGGCTGCTCCTGCCCGGTGGGTTCCTCCGGCGCGGCTTCCTTGCCTGTGCAGCTATCCATGTTGACAGAGCAGACGGGGCAGGCGGTGTTTACTTCGCCCGCCTTGCATTTCTCGGTACAGTTGCAGACAGCCGGGGGGCTGCTCGGTCTGTTCCTCCCCGATAATCGCCATAAGGTCGCTTTCGTCTACTTGATTTAAGAAGTGGACGGAATTTTCCCCCTCGGCTGCCCGGTCAACGATAATGTAAAAATAGTTGCCGCCTTTGCTTTTCACGACGATAAACTGCTTATCCTCGGCAGCGTCCCCGTCGATGTCGTCCACAAGGGTCATGTTGCCCTCCGGGGTAAGGGGCTGCGGTTCGGTTTCCACGATTACGCCGCTGTCGTCGGTTTCCTCCGTCGGGGTCTGCGCGTAGGCAGTAACAGAAAAGCCGCCCACAAGGACAAGGGCAGCGCAAAGTGCGGTAAGGCTTGCAAGGATTTTATTCTTCATCTGCATTGTCCTCCTGTTCCTCATAGTCTGCGGGGATAGGGGCAATGCCCGGAATACCGTTGCCGGAAAGCATAGCGGTAAGCTCCTGCGGGGTCAGGCGCATGGAGCGCACGAGCTGAACGATTTGCAGATTTTCCGCTTCGGTTTTCTGTGCTTCCAGTCCGCGCAGCTTGTTCTGATACTCCGTGATTTTCTCACGGGTCTTTTGGATTTCCTTTTCAATTCTTTCGATTTTACTCATAGCCATAATGATTTTTCTCCTTTCGATTTTCAAATGTGTTTGTTGTATGTCAGTTCCAGTTCATCAGCCCGTACCCTTTGATACAGGCATAGTCAAGGGGATAGCTCTTAATCTTGCAGGCGTCGCCGGAATTGCCCTCAACGGTATAGACGCGGCTTTCGTCCCTGCCGATAACAAGCCCAACATGGTCTGCGCTGCCGTCTAAGTCCCAGTCAAAAAAGATAGCGTCGCCGGGGGCAATGTTTTCATAGCCCCGCGCTCCCCATTGTCCGTGAGAGGTAAACCACGGAATACCCTGCGACTGGCAGGCGGCAAAGCGCGGTTCGGAAAGCCCCATTTGCCCGTAGCACCAGGACACAAAACAGGCGCACCATTCCACGCGGGAGTTGAAGCCGTACCAGCTCCAATACGGATAGCCGCCCACATTTCCGACTTGCTGCTTTGCAAGGTCAACGATAGCGGTATTACCGGGGCGCGTTCCGTTTACAAAGTCCACGCCGCTTAAATCCTCGGACGCGGAAGTGTCGGGAGAGCCGCCGCCAAAGATAAGGGGCTTGTTCCCGCTTGTCTGCAAGTACACCCGGTACATTTCCAGTTGTTCCGGGGTCAGATTATTTTCCGCAATGGTGGATAGCGGGGTGTTCGTCAGCTTGACGTTTAAGATGTAATACTCATAAGGCACTTGTACCGTGTAGGTGTCCGTATGCTCGTTGCCGTCCTCGTCTGTCCATGTGTCGGTGCGTTCTTCCTCCCGGTAGCGTATTTCCACTTCCTCGGTCAGCGTCAGCTTGTATTGCTGATTGAAAATCCGTTGTAATTCGCTCTGTACCTCGGCGCGGGTGTAGCTTTGGTATTTTGCGGTCAGATAGGACGCTAATTCGTGGGGGTTATGCCCGATATTTGCAAGGTCATAGCGGTACTCGTCATAGCCGGGGTGGGTGCTTTCGATAGCGTCAATCTCGTTTTGCAGCCCGCTTTCCAGTCCGGCATAGGCATTTTCCACTTCCACAAGGTCGCTGTCCTCGGACGTATAAGACGTTCCAAGCACGCCGTTTAACGTGCCGGAAAACATTGCACCACAAGAGGACAGCCCGGACATAACCATGATAAAGAGCAGCAGCACCCCGACAGCGATTGCCACACCCGCCGGGTGCCTTGCCACAAATGCTGCGGTCTGCTTTGTTTTCTCGGCGGCTTTGGCTGCCGCCTTGCGGGTGCGTTCTGCCGCGCCCTTGATACCCTTTGCGGTATTGCGGGCTTCCTTTGCATACTGCCGCTTGATTTTCTGCTTCTGCCAAAACCGGGAAATGGGGTTAGAGGTAAGCTGCGGATTGTCGTGCAGCGTTTTGTGATACTGAAAATCCACATTCGCCTTAAACGCCGCCTTTTCTGCCTTTGCCGCTTCCCGGTAGGGTTTCAGCTTATGGCTGCGGTAGCCCTGCTTGATTTTCCGCGCCCCGTACTTCAATCCCCGTTCTGCGGTTTCCTCGCTCTTGTGTGCGCCCTCCACGCCGGAATTGTCCTTTTCGACAGAATGGATTTTGTTATGTACCAAAATCCCGGCTTCCTGTGCGGGGCGGGATAGCGGGCTGTGTTTTTCCTTAAATCCGGGCGGCTTGTCCTGTTCCTCAAAGTGCAGGCGGGTTTTGCCTTTCCCGGTGGCTTCATCAAAGGTGCGCTCTTTTACCAGTTTCTTTTCTTTGGGGATAGCTGCCTTTGCCTTATCCAAGCGGTCGGCGGCTTTGTCGGATTTCTTGATATACTTTTCAAGCTCCGGGGCAGCGCGTTCCTCGTCGGTAAATTGCAGCCGGGAAGATTTCGTCCCGGCGGTAGCTTCTGCCTGTGCCTTTCGTACCGCTTTTTTAGACGCTTTACGGGTATGGGCGGCTTCGATATGCTCCATGACGCGCTCCGTTTTGCCTGTGTCCGCTTTGGGGGCAGCTCCCGGCACATGGGGCAAGGGAGAAGTCGGGGAAGCTGCACCTTGTAGCTGCGCTGCGTCCTGTGCTGCCTGTTGCTCCGGCGTTTTCTGTAACTCTGCGTCCTGTGTCCGTTTGCTGATACGTTCTGTTTCGCCCGTCGTTTGATTTTCTGTGATAGCTCCGTCGCGGGTCATTTTCTGCGTGATTTTGTCACGGGGCTTTAATGGGTCTTTCAAGTGTTACCACCTCCAATCCGCGCCCCTGCAAGGGCACAATACTCGGCGTTCAGTTCAATGCCGATATAGCGGCGGTCAAGGCTTTTCGCTGCAAGCCCGGTGGTGCCGCTTCCAAAGAAAGGGTCAAGGACAACGCCGCCTGCCGGACAGCCCGCCAGTATGCACGTTTCCGCGAGCTTCGGGGGATAGGCGGCAAAATGCCCGCCCTTATACGGTACGGTATTGATAAGCCAAACGTCCCGCTTGTTCCTTGTGGTCGGCATAAGAGCGTCGTCATAATAGCCGCCGCTGCGGGTTTTATTGATACCCTGTACCTTGCCCTGTCCGGGTACTTCCTCGGCATATTTGTGTCCTGCGCCGCGCCCCTGTCGGTACCGCGCAGCCGTTCCCGGCGCAATCGGCTCTGCAATGGCGGCAGCGTCATAGTAGTATTTCTTTGATTTCGTCAGTAAAAAGATATGCTCATAGCAGCGGCTCGGTCGGTCGCGGCAGCTCTCCGGCATAGGATTTTCTTTCAGCCAGATAATATCGCTGCGTAAATACCACCCGTCAGAGCGCAGGGCAAAAGCTAAAAGCCACGGAATACCGATTAAGTCCTTTTGCTTGCAGCCCGCTTTCATGCCTGTGCCGCAGTAGGTATCTGCGATATTCAGCCAAAACGTCCCGTCGTCTTTGAGTACCCGGCGCAGTTCCCGGAATACTTCTACAAGCCTGTCAATGTACTGCTCCGGCGTGTCCTCCTGTCCGATCTGCGCGTCAAGCCCGTAGTCCCTAAGTCCATAATAGGGCGGGCTTGTGACGCAGCAGTTCACGCTTTCACTCGGTAGCTCCCGCAGGGCATAGAGGGCGTCGCGGTTGATGATTACGTCCGTTTTCATGCTTTGCTCACTTCCTCCGGCTTTGTCGTAAGCAGACGGTAAAGCTCGGTATCCGTCGGGAAGCGGTCAATGAACGGCAGCACCACATTTCCGTAAAAGATAAGTCCCTCGCCCGCTTCGGTGTGGGTCACATACTTCATCTGCTGTGGGGAGATATTAAGCTGCTTTGCAAGGATAGCCCGGTCGCCCTGTGCCTGATTGAGCATGAGGACAAAATCGGAATTTTCAAAGATATTCTCGACTTCGCGGCTTGATAAAAGGTCTTTGACGTTCTGTGTGATTGCCGTCGGTATACCGCCCCATTTACGAAAACGCTTCCAAATCTCCACGGAATAGGCTGCGGTCTGTTCCTCTTTCAAAAGCAAATGAAACTCGTCCATATAGTAACGGGTCGCTTTTTTCTCTGCGCGGTTGACGGTAACGCGGTTCCACACCTGGTCTTGCACAATGAGCATACCTAACTTTTTGAGTTGCTTCCCAAGCTGCTTAATATCAAAGCAGACAAGACGGTTTGAAAGCTCCACGTTGGTACGGTGGTTAAAGACGTTCAGAGAGCCGGAAACATAAAGCTCCAATGCCGCCGCAATGCGGGCAGCTTCCGGCTCCGGCTGTTTCAGCAGTTCGTTGTAGAGGTCGCCCAAAATCGGCATTTTTGCCGGGTCGGGTTCTGCAAGGAAAGGTCGGTACACATTCCTAACAGCGCGGTCAATGACTGTCTTTTCTACGGGCTGCAAGCCCTCTTTTCCACCGATAACAAGCTCGCAGAGGGAAAGGATAAAGTCGGATTTCAAGGCAAGCGGGTTGTCGTCCTCGGAGTAGTTGAGGTTAATATCCATAGGGTTCACATACTGGGGCTTGCCGTCCATGCCTTTTCCTGTTGGCGACAGGCGTATCACTTGCCCGCCCAAACGCTGCACAAGGGAAAAATATTCTGCTTCCGGGTCGCAGATAATAATATCGTCGTCGGTAATGAGAAAGGCGTTTGTCATTTCCCGCTTTGCCGCAAAGGATTTACCGCTTCCCGGTGTTCCAAGAATAAGCCCGTTGGGGTTTTTCAGCTGCTTGCGGTCGCAGAGTATCATGTTGTTACTAAGGGCATTTAAGCCGTAGTAAAGGGCTGCACCCTTTTGGAAAAGCTCCTGTGTGATGAACGGGATAAAAATAGCGGTGCTACTGGTCGTAAGCCCTCTTTGAATGGGGATAAGGTTCTCCCCAAGAGGAATAGAGGACATAAAGCCCGCTTCCTGCAAATAGTCAAGGCGGGTCAGAGCGCAGTTGTTTTTCTGTGCAAAGCCCGCCGTAGCAAATACGTCATTATCCAGTTTCCGTTTTGTGTCTGCCATGTTTACCACAAGGAACGTCAGCAGAAACATTCGCTCGTTGCGGCTCTGTAAATCCTGCAACAGATTTTTTGCTTCGCTGCCGAAAGTAGCAAGGTCGGACGGAATTATATCCATGTCATACCCGCTGCGTACCGCTTTTTTCTGTTCCTCAATCTTCATCTTGTCGAGGTCGGTTATCTTGCGCTTGATAGTCTTGATTGCTTCGCTCTGGTCGATACTGCGGATATGCAGATTGACGATTATCCCGTTTTCAAGGTCGAGAATGTCCGAAAGCATACGGTCATTCAGCTCCGGCGCGAGGATTTCAAGGAAACTAACCGCGCCGAGCTTACGCCCCATGCGAAATGTCCTGCCGTCGCCAAAACGGAACGAGGACGGGGCGATAAAGTCCTTTGTAGAGAGCCCCGACGGTACAAGCCAGTCCCAAGAGAAGCGGAACGGCTCGCCCTCCGGGTGGAAAATCCCATGTAGCACGTTCAAGCGTTCCTGTCCGTTCATGGGGCGGGCGGTTACGCCAAGCACCTTAAAATTATTGAGTACGTCGGTTTCGATACGGGACAGGCGGGCTTTTGCTGCTGCAAGATTATCCGCTTCAATGGAAAACGTGATGTACTTGCACTTTTCCAGTCCGTTGTTGCCTTTTTCAAGCTGATTTTTCAGCATATCCGCGTACTCTTTGCGGATAGAGTTAAAAGCGTCGTCCTGTGCCGGGATTTCGATAGCTGCCTGTGCCTTTTCCTTTCTTGCGCCCTGATTGATGAAAGAGAGCTGCACCGATACGGAAGCGTCAAAGTAGTTGAGAAAATCGCACCAGTTTTCAAAAATGGCGGTCTTATCGTCTGCCTGTGCAAGCTGATAGTTAATATCTTCAAAGACAAGGCTTTTACTGTATTTCTTTTCCGTTACCCTGCAAATCCCGTCCGGGTACATCTGCAAGTAGGGAATGGTCTGCTGTGCGGTGTGGGGCTTCCCGTCGCCTTTTGCTGCCTGTATCACGGCGGCAATTTCTTTCTTTTCTGCGCGGGTCAGCTTACGCTTCACGGGTTTTTTTACCGCGCGGGTCATGGTTTTTCGTTCTGCCATTGACAATAGCCGATACCTCCTTTTCCAGTTTTCGTTGTTTTTCTATGACGGCATAAAAATTTTCCGTCTGATAGGGGCGTTCCTTTGGTCGGATTAACTTTGTCTGAATGACGTTTTTTATCACGACTTCAAGGGGCTGCCCGTGTTTTTCATACATTGCCAAGAGGAAGCAGGGAAGCATAACGACAATCATTGCAAATGCCGCCATGCTTGTTCCCGCGCTGTCTTTGAGCAAAAAGAAAAGCGGTAGTCCCATAGCGAGGGCTGCCGCAAAACATATAATCTGCCGCTTTGTCAGATTAAAAGCGACTTTCGTTTTGATTTTTGATAAGTCTTTGGGTACGGGTACATACGCCAAGTGAAAACCTCCTTTCGGTCTTTAATGGGCGTTAAAGATTGACTTCGCAAGTGCGCCTGTTTTGAATAGGGAGAAGCACAAAATCACGGTGTAGGCTGCAAGGGAAAAAATCGCGCTGTGCAGGTTGTCCGCTACAATCATGCTGCCAACCAAAACCGCATAAATGCCGACGCATATCATTATGAGGAAGCCTTGAAAACCGAGGGCGAACAGGGCTTTTAAGTAGTTGTTGCCTATCTGCCCCCACTCTCTGTTGGTCATAGTTGCAAACGGGATAGGCGATACCGAACAGTAAAGGTAAATCTCTATCATTCTGCCGTACAGGATAACCGTGATAAGCACCGACATGATTTTCATGCAAAGGCTCACAAGGCTTGTTTCCATAACGAGCAGTAACAGTTCGGGGATTTCCATAGCGTCAAGTCCGGCTTGCATGGACGAGAGGGCGGCGTCAACATCGATATTCGTATCGCCGCCGATCACGCCCGCCGCGCCGGAAACAACGTGCTGCGCCATATCGAACACCGCCATAGTGATAGTAAAGGTGTGGGTAACGAGATACACCGCTACCCACGCCTTGAAAAACCACTTAAAGAACATGAACGTGTCAATATCGTGCATATTGTTCTTTTCCGTTACCATGCTGATAAGCTCCACGCATAGAACGTAGGTAATGACAAGCCCCGCAATGGGTACAATCACATTTTCCGACAAGCTCTGTATCATGGAAAATATGCCTGCGTTCCACCCCTGCGGGGTTTGTCCTACCTCTGCGGCGATAGTTCCGACTTTTTCGTTTACGTCCCCGAACATAGTTGACAGATTACCGTTAATGGCTCCAATGAGGATTTCCTTTATCCATTCGTTAATCGCGTCAAGTATGCTCTCCATAGGCTATACCCGCCTATTAACCGAACAGGCCGGAAAGCAGAGGTACAAGGGTGCCGCCGATAAGGGCAACGCCGCCGCCCGCCATGAGCTGTTTCATACCCTGGCTTTTTGCTCATGTGAGATAAAGAAGTAAAAGAAGTGTAAAAAATTTTGCCGTTCCCTGTCCGGCTGACTGCCGGACGGGTC
>PPYF01028807.1_pt1 | contig 10584 bp, 8 predicted proteins | sample 1559871 | NCBI WGS metagenome assembly PPYF01 (sample SAMN08240021, study PRJNA423297) | Human gut metagenome, whole genome shotgun sequencing project.
CTCATCATTGCGCTTTTCACAATCATTTCATTTCCTCTCAGCGCACAACTACCTTCCGTACAGCTCAAAGACCTTAACGGCAAGAGCGTGAACACAGCCGAGCTGTCAAACGACGGCAAGCCATTTGTAATCAGTATGTTCGCGACATGGTGCAAGCCTTGTCTGCGTGAACTCCGCGCCATAGCCGACCTCTATCCCGACTGGCAGGACGAAACAGGCATGAAGATGTATATAATAAGCATCGACGAAGCCCAGAATGTATCAAAAGTAAAGCCTCTGGTAAAGGCCGAAGGCTGGGATTATGAAGTGCTGCTCGACCCGAACAGCGACTTCTTCCGCAGCATGGGTCTGTCAAGCGTGCCCCATGTTCTGATTGTGGATGGCAAAGGAAAAGTAGTTTACTCTCACTCCGGTTATACCGATGGCTCGGAAACAGAGATAATCAAGAAGATAAGAGAACTGAACGAAGAATAAGCCCCTTAAGTTAGGTATAAACCATCATTTTTCCGTAAATGAATACCACTTTAAAAATATGTCTGGCCTGCGCGATGGGAACCATGAGCCTATCGGCAGGTGCCTTCACAATAGGGGGCGACAATGGAGTGGCCTTCCACGGCAGCGTCCAGGCCGACATCCTCTTTCCGGAAGAAGACGAGGCCATAGAAACCGGCACCTACGACCACAAGGTGCTGTTCAACACCTATGCCGACCTCAACATGATAAGCAAGTATGTAGACGCCGGCGTAAGACTGGAATTCATGAAGTGGCCTTTGCCCGGATATGAAAACGACTTCAAGGGCTGGGGTGTGCCCCACATATATGCCAAAGGGCGCTACAAGGGCTTCGAACTGACTGCGGGTGATTTCTATGAGCAATTCGGCAAAGGATTCATATTGCGTACATACGAGGAACGCTCTTTGGGAATCGACAACTCCATAAGGGGCGGCCGCCTGAAGGTAACCGCCATTCCCGGCGTGCGAATCACAGCCCTCGGAGGCGTACAGCGCCGCTATTGGGACTGGAAGAAAAGCTCGCAGATATACGGAGCCGATGCCGAGGTGAGCATTGACGAAATATCCGAAAAACTGCGTTCGCACGACATAGGCCTCAGCGTGGGTGCATCCTACGTGCTGAAACATGAATCAGACCAGGACATCATGATACCGGGCACAGACTTCCGCCTGAACCTGCCCAAGAATGTGAGCGCGTTTGACGTGCGAAGCGATTTCCGCAAGGGCGATTTCGGCATTTCAGGCGAATTTGCATGGAAAGGCCAGGACCCATCGTTTGACAACGACTACACATACGGCAAGGGAACGGCGGTGATGCTGTCGGCCAACTACTCGCGCAAGGGTCTGAGCGCACTCGTGCAGGCCAAGCGCAGCGAAAACATGGCCTTCCGCAGCCAGCGCATGATGTCGGGAACATCGGTCTTCATCAACAATATGCCGGCCTTCGCCTATATGCACACCTACTCACTGCCGGCCCTCTACCCTTACGCCACACAGGCAGCTCCGGGCGAATGGGCCTTCGAAGGGTCGTTTGCCTACACCTTCAAGCGCAAGACTGCTCTCGGCGGCAAGTACGGCACCAAGGTCAAGCTCAACGCCAGCTATATACGCGGACTCGACCATAAGGGCCCGGTAAGCATAATAGACGGCGTGACAAGCGGCACCAACGGCAGCTCGACAAGCTTCTTCGGCATGGGCGAGGCTTACTACCACGATGTGAACCTACAGGTGGACAAGCGCCTGAGCAAGAGCGTAAACATCACGGCCATGTACATGAACCAGATGTACAACAAGACCGTAATCGAAGGTAAGGGCGGCCGCATAAAGACCAACATCATTGTGCTCGACACAAAGTGGAAGATGACCGACAAGCTCACCCTGCGCAACGAACTCCAATACCTTTTCACCAAGCAGGACGAAAAAGACTGGGCCTACGGATTGCTCGAACTCTCGGTAGCACCCTACCTGATGTTCACCGTGAGCGATATGTGGAACTGCGGCTCTACCAAGACACATTATTATATGTTCGGTGTTGCGGGCAACTACCGCTCCAACCGTCTCGCCCTGAGCTACGGCCGCACCCGCGCCGGCTTCAACTGCTCGGGCGGCGTTTGCCGCTATGTTCCGGCCACACGCGGCTTCCAGATAGCTTATACTTATACATTCTAAAATCCCCTCTCCAATTATGAAACACTTATTCAGAAACATCCTTGGCGCAGTGCTTGCGGCCTCAGTGCTGACAGCGTGCGACGAAATAAAAGAAGACGACCGCTACATTGCCGTAGAGGGCGTCACCCCGGTGCGCTCGGTACTTATCGAGGACTTCACCGGACAGAACTGCGTGAACTGCCCGGCAGCCCACGGGGTTATAGAAAAGTTGGTAGAACAATACGGCGACAAAGTCATCCCCGTAAGCATCCACGCCGGCGGCTTCGGCGTGAGCGTTGAAAGCTCCCGTCTGCCGTCGTACGTCGGCCTTATGCAGCCCGAAGGAAACACAATGAACGACCGCTACGGCATAAACGAATGGCCCAAGGGCGTAATCAACGGCCACGGCGGTGCAAAGAACACCGACGAATGGGCAGCAGCTGTGCGCGATGAGATAGCCAAAGACAGCCCCGTGGCCATAGAACTTGAGGCCCGCTATAATGCCGAAAGCAACAGCGTAGAGATAGAGACCTCGGTAATTCCCCACGCCGACCTGAATGCAAGGCTGAAAATATGGGTGACTGAAAGCAACATAGTGGCCTTTCAGCGCGATATAAACCTTGGCCGTATCCCCGACTATGTACACAATCATGTGTACCGTGCCTCAGTAACCGCGCTTGACGGCGACCCGGTATCGCTGCGCTCAAACTACCACACCTCCCTAAACCATAGCATAGCCGTACGCGACAATGACAAGGAGAAGTGGGATGTGAACTCACTGAGCATAGTGGCCTTCGTAGCCGATGAAAGCGGTGTGCTTCAGGCCGCCACCACAAAAGTAATCACTGAATAATTAATACTCCTTATATGAAAAAACTATACTTGACACTCATGGCCGCCGCAGTAGCAATGGCAGCCAATGCAAAAGAACTCACATTCTCAATGGGCGACAATACCATTGCCAACGGGTCGACCGTTTACTTCGAGAATATAGAAGTTGACTCTTACGAAGGCGGCAAGGATATTATTATGGAACCGGGCATCATGCTCAAAAGCGACGTTGCCGCCAACAATATAGTAGTAGTAGCGGAATGCAAATCGGGTCAGAGTATTCAGCTGTGCGCCGGCGGCCAATGTTCGTCAGGCACTTCAATCACTAAGACAGGAGTGAGCATAGCCGCCGGAGCCACCATACCGCTGTTGTTTGATTACATTGCTTTCAATCAGGCTCCTGATGCCGAGATTCCGACCATAGAGACATATATAGCCGCTATGTACGCAGGCGACGACGACAGCATGAAGACCTTTACGATTATCATGGGTAAAGATGTGGCCGGCGTTAAAGTAATAGAAACCACACCCAAAAGCCTCAAATGCACAGCCGGTGCCATTGAATACAGCGTAAGCGAATCGGCACAACTTGCCATCTACAACACTGAAGGCAAGCTTGTGCTCAATGAAAACGTATCGGGCAACGGCACAATCTCCACCAGCCATCTCCGCCAAGGGATTTATGTCTATACCTTAGGCAACGAAAAAGGCAAACTATATATTCATTAATTCATTTCCAAGTACTTAAGCTATGAAAAAATTTCTACTCAGCTTGATTGGACTGGCCGCCCTCACAGCCTCGGCAGCCAACTATCAGACCTCTACCGGTCAGTCTGCATCGTCCAGGTTCAACTCAGCGCAGACCATCGAGTTCCCGACTGACGTCCGCAACATGAAGCCGGCACAGGCTCCGTCATCGAACTCCGTCGACTACACTCTGCATGACGGTCCTTACCAAGCTTTGGGATTCCAAAACGCTATGGCAGGCAACAAAACTGCCATGGCCTTCGAAATGACTCCCGAGACTACGACAGAATACGCAGGCAACAAAATCACACACATCAACTTCTGGACCGGTGCAAACAGCAGTACCGGCACGAACATGATACCTGAAGTGACCGTGTTCCTTTCCGAAGGCGACCATACAACCGCGTTCTATACCCAGACCTCTCCTGTAGGAACCGGCCGATTCACATACTACAGCGTAGAGCTTGACGAACCCTACACCATCGAGGCCGGCAAAGACCTCTACATAGGCTGCTACAGCATCCTGACCAGTTCTGCTGACCTTACTATAGTAGTTGATGGTGCAGCACACTCCTCTATTGAAGGAGGATGGTGCAGCAGTTCGGCAACTGCAACATCACCTTTCGACTGGTTTAACGTCACAGCCGATGTAGGATATTTATGTGTGAGCGCAACCATGCAGGCCGACAACTTCCCCCAAAACAAGGCAGCCATAGTATCAGCCTCAGCCCCCGAATATGTTGCCGCCAACACTCCGTTCGAGGTAAAAGCCACTGTAACCAACAAGGGTCTCCAGCCTCTTCAGTCAGTAGAGATTGAATACACCGTTAACAACGGTGAGCCTAAGACAGCCACAGGTACCTTCGCTACTCCGGTTGCAACTCTTAAGACCGGCGAATGCGTAATCCCCGGCGTTACCGTACCCAGCACAGGCGCCTACAACATCGTGGTTAAATTAACCAAAGTAAACGGCGTGGCATTAGAAGATGCAGGTGAAGCCTCAGTACTCGTAATGTCGATGGCCGAAGGCATGGGCTTCACACCTAATGTGGTGATTGAAGAATTCACAGGCACATGGTGCGGATATTGCCCCCTCGGATATACTACAATGGAAGAAATCCACGAAAAGTACACCGACGGCACCCTCATTCCTGTTTGTATCCATGCTGACGACCCCATGCAGTCAGACACATACATTCAGGTAAACAGCCTATACAACACAGCAGGATTCCCGAACTCAATCCTCAACCGCAACGCTGCCTACGAAAACAACCAAGGCGCTCTCTATCCTTATCCTCTCTCGGATATCGAAGTATTCTACAATCAAATCAGAGCCAATCTGGTTCCTGCCGGCGTAACCCTGCAATGCAAATTCACCGAGGACAATAAGTCAGTAGTGTTCGAAGGCAACACTCAGTTCTGCCTTGACTTCCCCACTCATAATTATGCACTTTCTTTCGGCCTGACAGAAGATAATGTAGGTCCTTACACTCAGGCTAACAATTATGCAGGACAAGGTTCGCAGTACGGTGAATGGAACGATGCCGGCCGCAGAGTAAGCCTCACTTATAATGACGTTGGCCGCAAGCTCGAGAATATTGGCGGTGTAGCAGGTATGATTCCAGCCTCTCTCACCGCAGGCCAGGAGTATCCTTACACCTACACAATGACCATACCCTCCGGTGTTAAGGCCGAGAACATCAACGGTATTGTATATCTCACCGACAAGACCACAGGTTTCATCGTGAATGCCGCAACAGTTAAGGCAGGCAAATTCGGCACTGCAGGCGTAAGCGACGTTCTTGAAGACGATGTGAACGCTCCCGTTGAATACTTCAACCTCCAGGGCATCAAGGTAGAAAATCCCTCTAACGGTATCTTTATCCGCCGCCAGGGCACCAAGACCACCAAGGTTGCGATTGACTGATAACATCGTATAAAAATAAAAAACGCCTCTTTTTCCGGTTGGAAAGGAGGCGTTTCTTATGCAGGTCTGCAGTTAGGAGCAGGAGGTCGGGGATGTGCGACTCCTATGGAGTCGTGACGGAAAGGGGGGCATGGTGTCCCCGTGTTACGAAAACCTACGGAGTCCTCACCCGAGGCTACATTATGCGACCTCTAATGAGGTCGTGAACGCTCCTAACGGAGCTGATTCTTATGAGGCACATAAGGGGGACGGTGACGATTTTAACGGAGCTGATTTGATTGCCCCTATGGTGTCGGGTAAGGTTGTCTTAATGCCAAAAAATATTAATTTTTGGACGATGTGGCACGGTTTTTGTTCTAACTATTGGAAAGTGCGCCGGAAAAGATGTATCTTTGTGGTTGACTTTCAATTATTACGAACATAAAACATACATATTGATATGGAAAATAAAGAACTCGACCGTCTCAGCTATGCCCTTGGTCTCAGCATGGGTAATAACTTTCGTGCCTCAGGCATCGAAAGCATAGATGTACAGGATTTTGCCGACGGCGTGGCCGCAGTGTTCTACGGCTCACAGCCCAAAATGACCTACGACGAGGCAAAGGCTGAAATACAGAAATACTTCACCGCCCTTCAGGCCAAGCAGGAAGAAGCCGCCAAGGTAGCCGGCGAAGCCAACGAAAAGGCAGGACGCGACTTCCTCGAAGCCAACGGCAAGCGTGAAGAGGTAAAGATAACTCCCACCGGACTGCAATATGAGGTGCTCGAAGAAGGCAACGGTCCCAAGCCCGAAGCCGGCGACCAGGTAGTTGTACACTACACCGGACGCCTCATCGACGGCACAGTGTTCGACTCAAGCGAAGAGCGCGGCGAACCCGCCACCTTCGGCGTGACCCAGGTGATTCCCGGCTGGGTAGAGGCCCTGCAGATGATAAACGCAGGCAGCCGCTGGCGTCTGTACATTCCCTCCAACCTCGCCTACGGCCCCAACGGCGCAGGCGGCGTAATAGGCCCCAATCAGACCCTTATTTTTGACGTAAACCTGCTGAAGGTAGTAGGCAAGTAAGAGCAAATGAAACTATCGAAATCCATAACGGCATTGGCAGCGGCTCTCTGCCTGGGTATCACCGCCCGGGCAGAAGGCGGCGCGCCGGCTGTGGCCGGGAGTGATTCGCTCTCGGTGGCAGTAGGCACCATGATAGGCGACTATGTGCGCAGCTCCGTGAACCGCCTGGCGTCGCTCGGCGCACAGGTAGACATAGACGCCTTTGTCTCCACCCTTACCAAAGTACTCAAAGACGAGCCTACGGGAATGACCGAAAAGGAAGCCGAAAGATTTATGGATAAATATATGGCCGCCACGCGCCGCGCCGAACTGCCCGAGAGCTTCACCCCCGAATCGCAGGAAGAATTTCTAAGGCAAGCCGGAGCCACCGAAGGGGCCATCACCACCCCGAGCGGCCTTGTGTTCATAGTGGAGCGCGAGGGCGAGGGACGTATGCCCGTAGACAGCGACAAGGTAAGGCTCAAATATACAGGACGCTTCTCCGACGGCAGTCTCTTTGACGCCACCGCCACGCCCATCGAATTCGGAGTGACCGAGGTAGCCCCCGGCTTCTCGGAAGGGCTCAAGATGATGAAGCCCGGCGGTGTCTACCGCATAGTGATGCCTTCATCACTGGCCTACGGGCCTGAAGGTATAAGCGGAGCCATTCCCGGCAACGCAGCCCTCGACTTCAGGGTAGAACTCATTGAAATAGAATAGTTAGAATAATAAAACAATACACATCACTGAAATGAAAAAATTGATTTATGGCGCATGCGCCGTATTGCTTCTGGCAGCTTCCGCCTGCTCAAAGGGCGGCGACACTGCCGGCACACAGGTTCCCAAGGAACTTTCCGACTCAGTATCCAGCTTCTTCGGCCACGTATATGGCGGCTATGTGCTCAACGACTTCCAGCGCTATGCTCCCGAAAACCAGAACAAAGCCTACAAGCAGGATGTACTCAAGGGCGTACAGCTCGCCATCAACAACCTCGACAACGAAGGCACCATCATAGGCATGCAGATTGGCGGACAGCTCGTCAACCAGCTCAAAGCCATGGAAGAACAGGGCGTCAAAATTGACCGCGTACTGATGATGAAAGAACTCCGCAAGATGTTCGAATCAGATTCCGTCGACCTCGACAAGCTCCAGGAAAGCAGTGCCGTTCTCAATGTACTCATGGACAAGGTTCAGGCCATCAAGAGCGAACAGGAAGTGAAGAAAGAAAACGACTACATGGAGAAAATCAAGGCTTCGAACCCCGACCTTCAGACCTCAGCATCGGGCCTGAGCTACGTCATCAGCGAACGCGGCACCGAGCCTACACCCTCCGACACATCAATGGTAGTCGTAAACTATGTAGGCAAGCTCGCCGACGGCACCGTATTCGACCAGAGCCCCGAAGGACAGCCCGCTACATTTGGCGTCAACCAGGTGATTCCCGGCTTCCGCGAAGGTCTTAAGCTTCTTGGCAAGGGCGGCAAAGCCACTCTCTATATCCCCGGCGACCTCGCCTACGGCGAAAACGGTGTACCCCAGGCAGGCATAGGTCCCAACGCCATGCTTATCTTCGATATAGAAATCGTTGATATTAAGTAAGCACTTGTTTAAAAAATTCAAATAGAGCGTACATTTTTACACGTAATTACGGAAATTTTTCGTAAATTTGCGTGTGAAAAAGATGCTAAATGCCAACGGGCATTTCAACTAAGACTTAAAGAATTGATATTCAACCCAATAATTACAATTTACAATTATGACAAAAATCGGTATTAATGGTTTTGGACGCATCGGTCGCTTCGTATTCCGTGCATCCACCAAGCGCGACGACATCGAAGTTGTTGCCATCAACGACCTTCTTCCCGTTGACTACATGGCCTACATGCTCAAATATGACACCATGCACGGCCGTTTCGAAGGCACCGTAGACTACGACCTCGAAAAGAGCCTCCTCATCGTTAACGGTAAGGAAATCAAGGTATCAGCATGCCGCGACCCCAAAGAAATCGCATGGGGCGAAAAGGGTGCTGAATATGTAGTTGAATCTACCGGTCTCTTCCTCACCAAAGAAAAAGCTCAGGGTCACATCGACGCCGGCGCAAAGTACGTAGTAATGTCTGCTCCCTCAAAGGACGACACCCCCATGTTCGTTTGCGGTGTTAACGAAAACACCTACGCAGGTCAGCAGTTCGTATCAAACGCTTCTTGCACCACCAACTGCCTTGCTCCTATCGCCAAGGTTCTCAACGATAAGTTCGGCATCGTAACCGGCCTTATGACCACCGTTCACTCAACCACCGCTACTCAGAAGACCGTAGACGGTCCCTCAATGAAGGACTGGCGCGGCGGCCGTGCAGCTTCAGGCAACATCATCCCCTCAAGCACAGGCGCAGCCAAGGCTGTAGGTAAAGTAATCCCCGAACTCAACGGCAAGCTCACCGGTATCTCGATGCGTGTCCCCACCCTCGACGTATCAGTAGTTGACCTCACCGTAAACCTCGCCAAGCCCGCTACCAAGGAAGCTATCTGCGCTGCCATGAAGGAAGCTGCTGAAGGCGAACTCAAGGGTGTACTCGGCTACACCGAAGATGCAGTTGTTTCAAGCGACTTCCTCGGCGACACCCGTACTTCTATCTTCGACGCTAACGCAGGTGTTTATCTTACCGAAAACTTCGTTAAGGTTGTTTCATGGTACGACAATGAAATCGGCTACTCTAACAAAGTACTCGACCTCATCGCTCACATGAAGAAAGTAAACGGCTAATCAATCGCTATTGATTAAACCTGATAAAAGCGCGGCTTCCGGGCCGCGCTTTTTTAATATCCCTCACCGCCAATCATACATAATGAGATACCTCAGCACACTATTCATCATACTCCTGTTCGCTGCCTGCGGACACGACAGCATTCCAACCCAAATGCAGGTGGCCGAAGCCATCATGCAGGAGAGGCCCGACTCGGCCCTGCTGCTGCTCGACTCAATCGACACCGCAACCCTCACCACCGACGAGCAGAGAGCACTCTACGCCCTCCTGCTCACCCAGGCAAGAGATAAAAACTACTTCCTCGAAACCGACGATTCACTCATCTCCACCGCTGTCGACTACTACACCCGCCAAGGCAACAAAAACCGTGAACAATTGGCAAGATACTACAAAGGTGAAATACTATTGCAAAACGGCGAGTATGGAAAAGCTGTCACAGAAGCTCTTAAAAGCCTTGAGATTGCCAAAAAGAACAAAGATTGGTTTGAAATAGGACGTTGTCACCAAATAATTGCTGACGCCTACCATTCAACATTCAATTCTCCACAAGCGATTATACACCGTGATTCGGCTTATATAAATTTTTTAAAAGCCGGTAAAACAAATTTCGCTGTATGGTCTCTTACCGATCTAGCTGCAGAAGCAATCCACATGGAAGATTATGATAAAGCTAAAGAGGTATTTCAAAAGTTTTCAGAAATCTGTCCTAAAGAAGATTCCATTGCTAATGGCATTATACAGGTCAATTATGCTAATTACTACAGAAAACTTAAAGAATATGACAAGGCTATTAAACATTTCTATATCCAAAAAGAATATCTTAAAGACAAATATTCCGAACATCAATCATATAGTAATATAGCAGAAGTATATTTTAATCTCGGTAAAAGCGATAGCGCAAAATTATTGTTAGAAAAAGAACGCATAAATAATCCTAATTATAATTCAAAGATTAATTATCATTTAGTAAATTATTATTTGGCAAAACAAAAAGGTAATATTGATGAAGTTATCAGTTCATTGGAAAAGATATCTGATATAAGCATTTGCAATACAAACATATTGATTGATAATAATGCTGCCTTAGCAGAGAAAGATTATTATAATAA
>PPYF01547156.1_pt1 | contig 10584 bp, 9 predicted proteins | sample 1559871 | NCBI WGS metagenome assembly PPYF01 (sample SAMN08240021, study PRJNA423297) | Human gut metagenome, whole genome shotgun sequencing project.
AGGATACCGAATGAAAGGGGGCTGTATAGGATACAGCCCACCAATACTACTACGAATAACACACCTGTGATGGCGCGTTTTAAGAAATTGCTTTTCACGGTAATTCCGTTTTTTAGTTCTTTATTCTTTTGCGGGGCGTTCTACAGAAACTTTGGTACCTTCTGCTGAAACCTTTGTTTTGCCGGTTTCTGTTCCGCCTTCAACATTGTTTTCTTCTTCCGCTTTTACTTCTTTTTCGCTCTCCACAGCTTCTTTGGCAGCTGCGTCTTCAGCTTTCTTAAGTTCTTCCGAAATCTTGTTTGCACTGATTTCTTCAGAACGAGAAGCCCAAGGACGTTTTCCGAAGATTTCTTCCACATCTTCTGCAAAGATAACTTCTTTATCTATCAGCAACTGTGACAGTTTGGCGTGCCCATCCCTATGTTCGGAAAGTATTTTCTTTGCACGTTCGTACTGTTCGTTCACCATATTCTTCACTTCTTCGTCAATCAGTTCAGCAGTTTTTTCGCTGTACGGACGATTGAAAGAATATTCATCGTTACTGTAATAACAGAGGTTGGGCAACTTTTCACTCATTCCGAGGTAGGCAATCATGCCGAAAGCCTGTTTCGTAACACGTTCCAGGTCATTCATGGCACCGGTCGAAATACGTCCCAGGAACAAATCCTCAGCGGCACGTCCACCCAATGTGGCGCACATCTCATCAAGCATTTGCTCTTTGGTGGTAATCTGGCGTTCTTCGGGCAAATACCAGGCAGCGCCCAGTGCACGTCCGCGTGGAACAATCGTTACTTTAATCAACGGATTGGCATATTCCAGCAACCAGGAGATGGAAGCATGTCCTGCCTCGTGGATAGCGATGGAACGACGTTCCGCTTCCGTGGTGATTTTCGTCTTCTTCTCCAGACCACCAACAATACGGTCTACAGCATCGAGAAAATCTTGTTTGCCTACGAACTTTTTGCCGTGGCGGGCAGCGATCAGTGCAGCCTCATTGCAGACATTGGCGATATCGGCACCGGAGAAGCCCGGGGTTTGGCGTGCCAACAGGTCTACGTCTACTGTATTATCTATTTTGATGGGGCGTAAGTGTACGCCGAATACTTCCTTACGTTCGTTGAGGTCGGGAAGGTCTACATGAATCTGGCGGTCAAAACGTCCGGCACGCAGCAAGGCAAGCAGGGTCTTACCGGTTCCTGGAGGGCCTACCAGCAATGCACCCTTGGGTATCTTACCTCCCAGGTCTGTATATTTTTGCGGTTCTTTCAGGAATTCCACAATTTCCTCTACTTCCTGTTTGGCCTCGGCAAGTCCGGCTACATCTTTGAATGTAACTTTTACGGGAGTCCCCTTCTCAAACAGTTGGGCACGCGATTTACCGACATTGAAAATGCCGCCACCGCCTGCACCGCCACCACCGCTCAGACGGCGTGACATGAATATCCAGAAACCTATAAGGAAGGCAATAGGCAGAATCTGCCACAGTACGACCCCGAAATAATTGCGTTTCTTTTCGTAGTTGATAGAACCGTCAAAGTGCAGTTCATCTTTTTCCTTTTGCAGGAAGTTTCCCAAACTTTCACGAGACCGGTACTGTTTTCATTGGTGATGTACAAGCCCAGAAGCATCATAGCTATGATCATATACAGCCAGTTCAGGTTGAACTTGGGCATATTTACCTTATTGGGCTTTTTGTTAGCGTTATTATTATTGTTGTCCATAGGGCTTATTAATCAATGTCAGGTATTTGGGTTAATTTGGCGTCGGCCCAGAGATTTTCCAGATTGTAGAAGTCTCTCGTTTCGGGTAGAAACACATGGACCAATATGTCGGAGTAATCCATTGCTACCCATTCGGCATTGCGCAATCCGTCTATTGCAAAAGGTTTGCTGTTAGCGCCTTTGCGGGTGAATTCCTTTACGGACTCTACAATGGCGGTCACTTGGCTTGGGGAGTTTCCCTGACAAATGACGAGATAGTTACAGATAGTATCGCCAATTTTAGAAAGATCTGCTATTACAATATTTTTTCCTTTTTTATCTTGTATACCTTCGGTTATTTGTTGAATGAGTTTCTTTGATTCGTTCATTACTTATTATTAAAATTAAACAGTTGACAAATATACGCTGAATTCTTGTATCAAACACCTAAAAGGGAAAAAGTCTTTCAATTTTTGATTTTTTTTAGGTATATATTTCTTTGGCATACGGCATCTTAGCAGATTTTAGAGAAAAAAACACGAGAAATTGTTTTGGATTATCAAATTCTTTGTATCTTTGCAACCGCAAAACAGGAACGACCTGTTATTGGGCTATGGTGTAATGGTAACACTACAGATTCTGGTCCTGTCATTCCTGGTTCGAATCCAGGTAGCCCAACTAAAAAAGCTGCGAATGTAATAAGTTCGTAGCTTTTTTGCTTTTTTGTCCCTAAGTCTATTAACGTCTAATACGATAATGAAGCTTATGAAGAGATTCATTCTGTTTCTGCTGCTATTTTTCTTTATTTTAGGATTAGAGGGTAGAGCATGTGCCGAATGTGGTGAAAGCATTACGGTGAATGCTGTCGATCATCAACGTCTGAAATCGAAAGCGCATGAAGCAAAGGCATATTGCGTTAGTAAGGGATTCAGTACAAATTATTGTTTCTTAGTAGATTTCAGCATACATTCTGGTAAAAAACGTTTCTTTGTTTGGGATTTTAAAGGAGATTCCATTAAGTATGCAAGTCTTTGTGCCCATGGTTATGGGAAAGATAGTACACCTTCCAAACCTGTTTTTAGCAATACGCCGGGAAGTCTTTGCTCTTCTCTGGGAAAATACAAAGTAGGTATTCGGGCTTACAGCAAATGGGGAATCAATGTTCATTATAAATTGCATGGTCTGGAACCCACTAATGATAATGCTTTCAAACGTATTGTCGTATTACATTCTTATACTCCTTTGCTTGCGACAGAGGTTTATCCTTCACATCTTCCATTAGGCATGAGTCAGGGATGTCCGGTGATTTGTAATGAAACGATGAGGCAAATTGATGTGTTGTTAAAGGCTGAAACCAAGCCTGTATTGTTATGGATTTATAATGATTGATCATACTTTATGTTTTAAGTAATAATGTAGCAATTCTATTCAAAATAATTAAAACTATGGCAAAAGAGTTAGAACTCAAGTACGGCTGTAACCCTAATCAGAAGCCGGCCCGCATTTTTATGCAGGAGGGGGAGTTACCTATCGAAGTCCTGAATGGACGCCCGGGATACATCAATTTTATGGATGCACTGAACGGTTGGCAGTTGGTGAAAGAATTGAAAGCGGCTACCGGAATGCCGGCTGCGACTTCATTCAAACATGTTAGCCCTGCAGGTGCAGCTATTGGTCTGGATTTGGATGAGACAATGAAACAGATTTATTTTGTTGATAACTTGCCGCTTTCTCCTCTGGCCAGTGCATATGTGCGTGCCCGTGGTGCGGACCGTATGTCATCTTACGGAGATTTTATAGCTTTGAGTGATGTCTGTGATGAGGCGACTGCCCGTTTCATTAACCGGGAAGTATCCGATGGTGTTATTGCTCCGGGATATACGGATGAGGCACTCGAAATTCTGAAGAACAAGCGTAAGGGTACTTATAATGTGATTAAGATTGATCCTTCGTATAAACCTGCACCGATTGAGCGTAAGGATGTGTTCGGGATAACTTTTGAACAGGGGCGTAATGAGATTCAGCTGAATGGCAGCGAACTGTTCGCTAATATTCCTACGCGGAATAAGACTTTTCCGGATGCTGCAAAGCGTGATTTAATGATAGCGCTTATTACTTTGAAATATACGCAGTCCAATTCTGTATGTTATGTGAAAGACGGACAAGCGATTGGTATCGGGGCAGGACAGCAAAGCCGTATCCACTGTACCCGTTTAGCTGGAAATAAAGCTGATATCTGGTATCTTCGCCAGCATCCAAAAGTATTGAACTTGCCCTGGGTAGAGAAAATCCGCCGTGCCGACCGTGATAATACGATTGATATTTACATTAGCGATGACCATGATGATGTGTTGGCTGACGGTATTTGGGAGCAGTTCTTTACAGAAAAACCGGAAGTGCTGACGCGTGAGGAAAAGTGCGAATGGCTGAATACTCTGAAAGGAGTAGCTCTTGGTTCAGATGCTTTCTTCCCGTTTGGAGATAATATAGAGCGTGCTCACAAGACTGGTGTGGAATACATTGCCCAGGCAGGAGGTTCAGTACGTGATGATCATGTTATTGAAACCTGCGATAAATACGGTATTGCTATGGCATTTACAGGTATTCGTTTGTTCCATCATTAAGATAAGATATAAATAACAAAGAGGGTGTTTCAAAATGTTGAAACACCCTCTTTGTATATATAGGCTTAAAATTATTCAGCGCTACGAATGGAATCGTCGATAACCTTAATCTTTTGTTTTACCAATTCAATATCTGCCTTCAGTTTTTCTACTTTGCGGTTTAGTTCTGTCAGCAGGCTGTTGCCTTTCTTTGAAGAAGCTGTCAGGAAGCCAAGATTATTTTCATAAGTCTGCAATTCGTTCTTCATGGCATCTGCTGCACGTACCAGTTTCTCGCGTTCGCGATAGAGTGACTGCGGGCTACCTTCCTGAATACTGCTGATGTTGGATTTGAAGTTACTCAACTTCTTATTGGCAGCGCTGATGTTGAAGTGGTCGAACAATTTGTCCACTTGTCCGTGGTATTGCTTATACAAACGGTCTTTTTCCTTGAAAGGTACATGGCCGATGTTGTTCCATTCCTTCATTAATTCGCGTACCAACTGAGTAGCTTCATCCGTATCCATATTCTCATCAATGGCACCCAACTTTTCGATGATTTCCTTCTTCTTATTCAGGTTGTCTATCTCAACGGAACGTTGGGAGGAAGTAGCCTTGTTCTTTTGTTCGAAGAAGTAGTCACAAGCGGAAATAAACCGTTTCCATATTGCATCAGAATATTTCTTTGCTACCGGACCGATAGTCTTCCATTCTTTTTGCAGTTTGGTTAGTTCGTCAGCGGTTGCTTTCCAGTCGGTGCTATCTTTCAGAGCTTCAGCTTTCTCACAAAGAGCACGTTTCTTATCCAAGTTTGCATTCATGCCCTCTTTCAGGGCTTTAAAGAATTCACCTTTCTTGCGGAAGAATTCATCACACGCTTTACGGAAACGTTCGAATATCTTCACATTCATCTTTTGCGGTGCAAAACCGATGGTCTTCCACTTGTTTTGCAGGGCAATGATCTCCTGTGTTTTATTGTCCCACGCAGCAAAATTGGTCAATTCGTTGTAGTCTATTGCTTCAATGATTTCACAAATCACTGTTTTCTGGTCAAGATTATGCTGCTCTACTTCCTTCAATGATTCGAAGTGTTGTTGATGACGGCGATTTACGGCTGTGGAAGCAGCTTTAAATCGATTCCATACTTCGTCACGCAGTTCTTTTGCAACCGGACCCGTGTCACGGAATTCCTGATGTAGCTTTTGTAACTGGTGGAAAGCTGACACAACATCTGCTTCATCAGCCAGCTTTTCGGCAGCTTCACATAGATGTGTCTTTATTTCCAGATTTTTCTTGAAGTCATATTCGCGGAATTCATTATTCAGCTTCAACAGATCGTAGAACTTCTCCACATAGAGTTGATAACTCTTCCACAGTTCGTTGACTTTGGCTTGCGGAATAAGTTTCACTTCATTCCACTGTTGCTGTAACTTCTTGAATTCTGAGTAGGATTTGTTAGCATCGTCGGGTGACTCTACCAGTTCTTTCAGTTCCTCGATAATGGAAAGTTTGATTTGCAGGTTCAGCTCTTTTTGTTGTTCCTGTTCAGCTGACAATGCACCTCTCTTTTCTTTAATGACGGACATGATATTTTTGAATTCCTCTTCAACAGCATCCGTTGTCGGAATGAAATTCTCTGCTACTCCCCCGTTTTCGATAAACAGCTTCTTTGTCGCTTCTTGTTCGGCATTATGAAGCTTATAGAAAGCCTGTTTCAGACTATCTATCTCCTGTTTGCCGGCGTTTTCCACATCTGCGGAAATCTCTTTCAATTTAGCCAGGATTTCTTCCTTGCTTAGCTTTTGTGCGGCTTCTACCGGCTGCTCTTCCTGCTTTGCTTCTTCAGCCGGAGTTTCCGTCAGAGCCGGTTCTGAAACCTCAGCTGCTTTCTTTTCTTCTTCTAATTCCACCGCCTTTTCGGGGAGATTAGTGTCATGAGTGTCCATCATTGTACATACATTTTAAAAAACGGTTTTACCCGTTCGGGTTACATTAGGTCACAAATTAATGAAATAAAACAATTACTTCATACTTTTTTCCTTAGTTTTTTTTCATTTTTCTTGTTTTAGGATAGAAGTACGGTAATTCCCATATATAACATCATGCCTATAATATCATTGGTAATCGCAATAAACGGACCGGTAGCGATGGCTGGGTCTACCTTCAACTTTTCCAGTGTCATAGGTACCAGTGTGCCGAAGATAGATGCGAACATCACTACTGCAAACAGGCTGATAGAAACGGAATAGGTGACGGTGGCAGTTGCACCGAACCGGACAAAATTATATATATATACTAATAAGGAAATAATAGTAGCGTTGATAAGGGCCACTACGGATTCCTTGGTAATTTGCTTGAAAGTATCTTTTGCATCCAGCGAGTTGTTGGCAAGGCCCTGTACGATGATGGCCGAAGATTGTGTTCCCACGTTTCCGCCTGTACCACCGATCAGCGGGATGTAGAGTGCCATCTCGGGATGGGCTGCGAAAGTAGCATCGAAATTACCTAAAATCATGGAATTGCCGATACCACCCAGCATACCGATAATAAGCCATGGCAAGCGGGCGCTGGTCTGGCGCATTACATTATCATCCGTTTCCACATCCTGGGAAAGACCGGATGCCAACTGGTAATCACGTTCCGATTGCTCACGAACTTCATCCATGACGTCGTCTACGGTGATTTGCCCCACAAGCCGTCCGATACTGTCGATAACAGGAACGGCTACCAAGTCATATTTCTCAATGGTCTGTACCACATCGTCCACAGATGTGTCTACGCGTACAGAAATGGGGTCTTTCCTCATCACGTGTTTAACCTTGGATACAGAAGGGGAGGTAATCATCTTTTTCAGTGGAAACACTCCTTGCAGGCGGTTTTCGTCGTCGATGACATAGACATAATAGATCTCATCCAACTGCTCAGCTTGCTGGCGCATCTCTTTCAGGCACTCCGGCATACTCCAGTTCTCGTTTACGACCACCATTTCAGTACCCATCAAACCACCGGCGGTGTCTTCGTCGTACTTCAACAGGTCTACGATGTCTCCTGCCTGTTCGATGTCTTCAATGTGAGAAAGAATTTCTTCCTGTTTCTCTTCATCCAGCTCACGCATCAGGTCTACGGCATCATCCGTATCCATGTAGTCCACAAAGCGTTTGGCAATGGTTTCCGACGGGAGTATTTCCAGGAATTCTTTACGGACATCCTCATCCATTTCCATCAACACGTCTGCCGCCGTTTCGTTATCCAGTAAGCGGTATACGAAACGTGCTTCCTCAGGACTCAGGTCATTGCACAGTTCGGCAATATCCGCAGGGTGCAGGTCTATAAGGAGTGCTTTGACGTTCTCAGCGTCCTTTTGTTCTATGAGGTTTTTGACATTGTCAATGTATTCTTCGTCCATCTCCATAATCTTTCTCCTCTTTTTAAAATGATAATTTAGCGGGCTAATCCGTGATAATTTTAGGCGCGGATTACGCGGATTTCACGGATTAAAAGCTACGCGCTCATCCGCACAATCCGCGCCTAAAATCTTTAATTATCATTTCTTGGTTTCATCACTTGTTTCTCTAATCTCTTTCAAGGCCTGTTCAACCCGGTTGGTCAGACTGATAAATTCCTGTACTGATAGTTGTTCTGGCCGTTTGTTAAACAAAACGTCTTCCGTCAGCGGACAATCTTTGCCGAGTATCGGCTTTATCGAATTTCTCAGGGTTTTGCGGCGTTGATTAAAAGTCGTTTTCACTACTTGTTTGAACAGCTTCTCGTCACAACCCAACTCTTTCGTTTCGTTTCGCGTCATACGGATGACTGCGCTTTTCACTTTGGGTGGCGGATTGAATACATGTTCGTGTACGGTGAAAAGATATTCTACACGATACCATGCCTGTATCAATATGCTCAGGATGCCATACGTTTTACTGCCCGGTCCGGCGGCAATACGTTCGGCCACTTCTTTCTGTATCATACCGGTACAACAAGGTATCAGTTCTTTGTTATCCAACATCTTGAAGAATATCTGGCTGGATATATTATAAGGATAGTTTCCTGTCAGTACAAAAGGTTGCCCGTCGAACAGGCGTTGGAGATTCATTTTCAGGAAGTCATCTTCAATGATGTTGTCTTCCAGCGACGGATATTCTTCACGCAGATAGGCTACGGACTCATAATCCAATTCCACCACCTTCACCGGACGTTCTTTTCTCACCAGAAACTGGGTCAATACACCCATGCCCGGACCTACTTCCAGAATGGGGAGGCCGGGACATGCGTCTACCGTATCGGCTATATCCTGTGCCACTTTCAGATCTTTCAGAAAATGCTGGCCGAGAAACTTTTTAGGCTTTACTAATTTCATTTATCAACTAAATCGTTACTTTTGCACCGCAAACGGAGACCGTCCTTTTGGGAAAGTGCTGTATTTGCAGCCCACAAAGGTAATCCTTTTCGACGAAGAATAACGAATTCTGCATGAATAAACTATTAAAAAAGACACTGAAGATCCTTTTACCGGTCGCTTTGGGCGGTTTTATTCTTTATTGGGTGTATCGAGATTTTGATTTTGCACGCGCCAAGGAGGTACTTCTGCATGGAACGAACTGGGGATGGATGCTGTTTTCGTTGTTTTTTGGTGTGATGAGCCATGTTTTCCGTGGCTGGCGTTGGAAACAGACGCTTGCGCCGCTCGGAGCTTATCCAAAGACGAGCGATTGTGTGGATGCTATTTTTGTTTCCTATGCCGCTAATCTTGTTTTACCCCGTGTAGGCGAAGTTTCCCGTTGCGGTATGCTTGCCAAATATGACGATGTTTCTTTTGCCAAATCGCTTGGAACAGTGGTAACGGAACGCTTGATAGATACATTGACCATTCTTTTGATTACCGGGATTACTTTTCTGATGCAGATGCCCGTCTTCCTTCGTTTTTTTGAAGAGACAGGTACGAAAGTTCCTTCGCTGGTGCATCTGGTGACATCTCCCTGGTTTTATGTCGTTCTTTTTAGTATCATTGGTGTATTAGTATTACTCTATTTCCTTCTGCGTATGCTTTCTTTCTTCGAGAAAGTGAAAGGAGTGGTGCTGAATGTATGGGAAGGTGTGATGTCATTGAAGAGTGTGAAGAATATACCGCTTTTCCTCCTTTACACGGTGTTGATATGGGGATGTTACTTTTATCACTTTTATATATGCTACTGATGCGGGAGCTTTTGCCCTGATAGTACATGGTATACAGACATTGTTGGTTATTATATTGGGTATTTATGGCTGGTTACATTTGTCGTTGGTAAATCGTACGAAACAGAATTCATAAGCAGAAAAAAAAGAATGAAAACAAGATAAATAATCTTGTTTATTTGTTGTTCTATTCTTTTGTTGTAACTTTGTAATTAAAGAAATGGAGGCTCGGTATGGAACAGCAACAAAAATTTTATCCGGTAGGAATACAGACTTTCTCAGAAATCATAGGAAAGAATTATTTGTATATTGACAAGACTGAATACGTTTATCGCATGACGCATTCTGCTTCCAAATATATGTTTTTGAGTCGTCCGCGTCGTTTTGGCAAGTCGTTGCTGACCAGTACGCTTCATTGTTATTTTGAGGGGAGGAAAGAATTGTTCAAAGGACTTGCTATCGAAAAGCTGGAGGCGGAATGGAATATGCATCCGGTTCTTCACTTTGACATGAGTACAGCGAAGCACATGGATAAAGAACGGCTGGACAGTGAACTGGAAAGAAAACTTTTGGAATATGAAGAAATATATGGGCGAGGTAAAGGTGATGTTGAAGTTAACCAACGCCTGCAGGGGGTGATACAACGCGCTTTATGATCTGGGTTTGTTGGCGGAAAAAATGCAAATAACGCGTGATGAAGTGCTGGCAAAATTGAAAGAGAACTATGATGGTTATCATTTTACCTGGCCTTCACCAGATATTTACAATCCTTTTAGTCTGTTCAATGCTTTTAACGATGGCAAATTTAACTCCTATTGGTTTGGCAGCGGTACTCCTACTTATTTGATAGAGATGCTGAATAAATTTGGCGTTCTTCCATCTGAAATAGGCGGAATAGAGGCTGTTGCTGCGGAGTTTGATGCTCCCACGGAGCGTATGACCAGTATTACTCCCTTGCTCTATCAAAGCGGCTATATCACAATAAAAGGTTATGACAGTGTTTTCGACATATATACGCTTGATATTCCTAATAAGGAAGTTCGTATTGGATTGATGCGTAATCTGATTCCTTCATATATCACAAATGATACGTTGACTACCACTAC
>PPYF01114944.1_pt1 | contig 10583 bp, 8 predicted proteins | sample 1559871 | NCBI WGS metagenome assembly PPYF01 (sample SAMN08240021, study PRJNA423297) | Human gut metagenome, whole genome shotgun sequencing project.
CATCCATTATACAGTAAAATTATTTATATTATTCCTATACTTACCGAACCATTTTACCCACGCTGCTTTTACTATTTTCCTCTCTGAATCATCAATTCCTATAAAATAAGCCGAAATAGAGAAGAACACAAATGAAGTTACGGTGGACAGCATCAAACGAGTAAAAGATTCATCTTTCAATATAATCCTAACGCAATAAACAGCACATAATGTAATTATCCCTACCAAAAGCATAGGCATAACAACTCTACCCAAAAAACGCCAGAAAGGAAAACTCATCTCTTTTTTAAGATAGAAATAGCTCATAAAGAATAAAAGTATTTCTAGCCCGAACCCCAGTTGCATACAAATAATAACATTCATTCCCCTCTCACAGCAGAGATAACAAATAGGCAAATACATAAAATTAAGGAGACTGCCTGCCAGCTGTAAATTTCGAATACGCCCCATCGCTAAATAAATTGGTCCAAAAGCACCTGTAATCGCATGCATAAAGCTTATCAATATTCCCCAACATACAAACTCTTGAGTATATGCAGGAAACGAATTCAGCCATATTGTAAGTATATAATGTGACTCTAACAAAAATGGGATCATCATTACAAGAATGAGATACCCTTGTGCTTTAGCGGAAGCAAAAGTCAAGCTGATACTACGTTTAATATCACCTTGACTATAAGATTTTGTTATTTGTGGTGATATTGCAAGTCCTATATTTGAAGCAAAACTACTAAAAACTGACATCACCTGCATACAGATACCACGTGCCGCATTCACTGTTAAGCTATAAAATATATTTATAATAATATTCATGCCCTGATCTTTAAGAATACCTGATGCTGTTCCAATCCCCATCCATACAGAAAAGGAAGTCATTTGTTTGGATATATGTTTATCCAGAATAAAATGATATTTTGATTCTTTAAAATGACGATTGCAATATATTCCATAAACAACACGAGATATCACACTTATCAAAGCCAGAAGAAAGGCATAAAAATATAAACGATCAAATGAAACATAAGGCAAAAACAAAACTACAATCAACTTAGCAACAGATTCAAATATACTCATTATGGCATAAAAATTCATATGTTCATGAGCTATAATGATTGCTTGATACGGCACTGCAAGAAGTGTCATTGAGAATACCAATAAAGAACAATAAAAAACAAAGTAAGCCGCATTCATTCGCTCTGACGGTATATTGAGATATGTACTTATTAGGTATGTCCCACCAACAAGTCCAATAATAAATACACCTATAGCAATAATAATAAGTAAATTTATAATTGTAGATATTGTCCTTTTCAAAATTTCAGGATTTCCTATACCTATTTCATAGGTAATAAAACGAGCAGCCGTACCTGAAAAAGTTCCTGTCAGAATAGACAACATAGAAACAAAGCCTCCTACCAAAGAATAGAGACCAAAATCATCTACCCCAAGTATCTCCAACACTACCCTGCTGGTGTATAGACCAATAGCCATTGCTAAGAACAATCGTATATATAGATATACGGTATTCTTCATTATACGCTTATTATCTACAAAGTTATTTGACATTCTAAAGTAAGATGTAATTACTTAAAAGCATTCTTAAGTCTACGAATCTGTTTACTTGTCAATAATGAAGCAATAAATAATTTAAGGTAAATCATTGAAGAAGTATTTCTAATAATCTCATTAGCCATTGGATGTTTCATTTTTAACAAATATGGCTTCAGATACATGTTAAAATCTTCTCTTTGATCTCGCGGTATATATGAATAGTATTTATACATACGATTACATACTTGATAAAAATCATATTTAAGACTTTCAGGAAAAAGTCGGTTACCGACTTCGTAGATTGCACGAAAATCGATAGCATCACGTTTAATACCTGAAGCATAGGGAGAAGCATAGGGCATCATTGCATATAAATATGCTTCTTTTGAATACATCAATGTTTTTCCTTTAGATAAGAAGTTCCAATAAAAAAACAAGCTCATATAAAAACACCCTTTCAATGCTACAGGAGCCTCTACATTTTTAACGGCTTCAGTTCTGTATATAACTGACGAAATAAACGTTCCTAATCCTAGTATGTTGTTACATAACGAAAAATAATTACGCATTGCCATTTCATCTTTAAAGTTCGCTTTTAAAGACTCTACTTCTTCACGAAGGAAGTAAATAGGTTGTAATGGCTTTAGTTCAGGAGACATACCAATAGGGCTTGATACAATCACATCCACATCTTGATTTTGATCTATTAAATTGAATATCTTATCTAGCCCCCCATCTATTAGATAATCATCATCACCTTTAAGAATAGACCACTCTCCATCAGCCATTTTCATTACTTGTTCATGATTAGCATCCAAACCATGATTTTCACTAAAATAATTTATTTTAAAACTAATAGTAGGATATTTTCTTTTCATTTCTTCAATAGCATCTTTAGTCCCGTCAGTAGAGCCATTATCAGAAAAACATAGCTGAACATCATTCTCTCTATGTTCAGAAAGAATTTGTTCAATTATCTTAATAGTTGTATCTTTAATAAAATATACACGATTATAAGTTGGTTGACAAATAGACAGTTTAAACATGTTTTCGTTGTTTATAATGTGAGTATATTAATAATCTAAGCAATCTAATCATTGATTTATATTTACACTAAACGTAATACTGCAAGGATTGCTTGATCCATATTATAATATTTATAGTTAGCCAGCCGTCCACATAGTATTAGATTATCATAATTTCCTGCTTTTGCCTTGTATTTAGAATAAAGCACAGCTGTATCATCTGTTGGAACAGGATAATATGGTTCGTCCGCTTTACCTTCCTCAAACATCATAGGATATTCATAAGCAATAGTTGTAATCCCTAAAATATTTTGTTTAGGAAGCTGCTTGTATTCTGTTATACGAGTATATCCTTCAACCTGGGGATAAGCCACTACTGGAGTTACTTGAAATAAATCCTCATTCAAAGTCTCATATTTAAATGTTAAAGAGCGATATGGTAATTTTCCAAACTCATAATTAAAGAGTTCATCAATAGCACCTGTATATACTAATTTACAATTAGCAGACACTTCTAAACCATGAAATTCAATCCTATGGTCTTGATCATTCAAAGATATATATTTAAGTGCATCCTCATTGTTGATATATTCAATATTATCGTGATCCAAAAGGTCCTTAATGAAAGAAGTAAAACCACCCTCTGGCATACACTCGTACTTATCAGAGAAATACATCTCTTTATAATCTAAGCGAACTGGAACTCGTTTCAATACATTGATATCGATTTCACTAGCTTTAATACCCCATTGCTTTGCTGTATAAAGACTGTAATCATTATCAAAAAGCATTTGTGCATACTCCTTAATAAGAGGCTCTTCACTGTTCAATAATTCCACAATTGTTACAGTACTTTGATTAGGATACTTTGATAACAAGGCTTCCTTAATTAATTCTGCTTTATCTGTAGCATAAAACTGATCTATGGTTTTAAAATTGAAAGGAGAAGGTGTTTGTTGCCCACACATATCAACAGAACACCTTAATTTAAAAGGATTCCATTTATGATATTTAGTTATAAATGAATATACTTCCTCACTATTAGTATGAAAAATATGTGGTCCATACTGCTGAACCAATATACCATATATATTAGTTTCATCATAAAGATTGCCAGCTACAGTGGATCGCCTGTCTATCACTAGAATTTTAGAACCTTTTTCAGCCCTCAATCGTGCAAATGTACTTCCACTTAAACCTGCACCAGCTATAATATAATCAAAATTACTTAATCGCATTTTTATAGTAATCTATAGTCAATTTTATTCCAGACTCAAAACTATACCTTGCCGTAAATCCTGTGTCTTCATTTAATTCTGATATATCAAGTATCTGATTATCAATAGTTTTATTTTTATAAGGCATATCTCCAATTCCTAAAGGCAAGGTAGGATCAATCATATCACGTATAATCTTGACATATTCTACCATTTGTTTATTTTCACCACTCCCAATAGGATATGTCTTTCCTCCTATTCCTTTTTCACCAACAGCAACTAGCGCATCAATTAAATCGTCAATATACAAGTAATCCCACTGCTGTTCAAGCCCTGTAAAAGATGGTTTTTCACCTTTTAACAATGTCTTAATACAATAGGTTATCAAATTTTCGTCATTACGACCAGGCCCATAAATACTTGTAATTACAGCCCAAATCAACGAAATACCATTTTGTCTTGCATAGGTTTGACACAAGAACTTAGTCGCTACCTTGGAAGCACTATACAAATCAGAAGGCGATGGAATATTGTGCCCATTAATAACTTCATTACCACAAGCATATTCGGATGCAGAACCTGGAAAAATTACTCTAGAAATTCCATTACGATGGGCAAACTCCATCACTTGTATTCCATACAATATATTTGAAACTTGAATTTCGACTTGATTTTTATAAGTTGAGCTAACACCCGCCCAAGCCATATAGAACATTGTATCAGCACCTTTTATCTCCTCAATTCCATCCCAATCAACAATCCGCGATAAATCAAATTCGATACAGTTGACATTATGCAAGCTTTTTACAAAAGAGTAATCACCTCCTTTAGCAACTAAAGCAACAACTGCAATACCTTTGGATGCCAGTTTCTTACATAATCCCCTTCCTAAAAAGCCATTAGCACCTATAACTATTACTTTTTTCATTTGATTAAATATTGCTTAATCTGATCAACACATAAGCTATATACATTCTCAAATGTATACCTTTTATACCAGTCAACAGTAAGAGCAACACATTGATGAATATTCATACGTGGTTCCCAGCCTAGTTGAAACTTAGCTTTACTAATATCAAGCATTAAAAATCTGGCTTCATGAGGAGCATTGGGGATGGAGATATCATTGAGCCCACCACTACCGTAATTCTTCACTACATCATTTGCCACATCCCATACAGAGGTAATACTTTCCACACGAGGCCCAAAATTCCATCCCTCACAATATTTTGTTGGTTCTTCCCAAATTTTAGTAGTTAAAAGCATATAGCCACTCAATGGTTCCAATACATGCTGCCATGGACGGACAGATTTTGTATTTCGAATATCAATATTCTTACCGGATTCAAGAGCTTTAATGCAATCTGGAATAATACGATCTAATGCCCAATCGCCTCCACCAATCACATTACCTGCTCGAACACTAGCAATACTCTTGCCATGTTTATCATAGTGGTCAGGATTGAAGAAACTTCTCCGCCATGAGGCAATGGCTATCTCTGCCGCCCCTTTACTACTGGAATAAGGATCATATCCTCCCATCGGTTCATTTTCACGATATCCCCAAATCTGCTCTTTATTCTCATAGCATTTGTCCGTAGTTATCATAATACCGACCTTCACGCTATCTGTTACTCGTATGGCCTCTAAAATGTTTATTGTTCCCATCACATTCGTTTCGTATGTTTCAACAGGAATATCATAACTTAGACGCACTAGAGGTTGAGCAGCTAAATGAAAAACAATTTCAGGTTGGTATGTCTGAAAGATTTCTTTCATTCGTTGACTGTCACAAATATCGGCACGTAAGTCAGCTTTAATTTTCTTTCCTATTCCCGATAAAACATAATTATCTTTTGCTGAATACGGATCTTTCGCTACACCAACTACCTCTGCACCAAGTTCATGAAGCCAAATAGAAAGCCAACTACCTTTAAAACCAGTGTGTCCAGTTACAAGAACACGTTTTCCTTTATAGAAATTGTTAAATATGTCTATACTCATTATTTACCAAACTTTCCAAGGAGCTATCCCCTTATCCCACATCTCATTCAATTCTACATTATCACGCAGTGTATCCATCGGCTTCCAAAAACCAGTATGACGATAAGCATGCATTTTACCATCTTTAGCTAAATTTTCGAGAGGTTTACGTTCGAAAATAGCAGTATCATCATTTTCGGAAATATATTCAAAAATTTCAGGTTCGCAAACAAAGTAACCAGCATTTACCCAATTACGATCACCATCCGGTTTTTCTTGGAAAGAGAGCACTTTATTGCTTTCCAAGTCAATTTGTAACGCACCAAATTTTCCTCCAGGCTTATAAGCCGTCAATGAAATGGCACATTCTGATAATTCATGCTCTTTAATACTCTCTGCTATATTAATATCTGCCACCCCATCACCATAAGTAAGAACGAAACGTTCAGTACCAATATATTTCTGTACCCGCTTCAAGCGACCACCTGTTTGAGTATTCAACCCTGTATCAACCATCGTCACTCTCCAATCTTCTGAATGGTTATCCAAAATTTCAACACAATTATTAGATAAATCGACTGTCATATCACTATTATGCCGAAAATAATTGGCAAAATATTCTTTTATTACATATTGCTTATAACCACAACAAATAATAAACTCATTAATACCATAATGACTATAAGTCTTCATGATATGCCAAAGGATAGGTTTTCCTCCTATTTCAACCATCGGCTTAGGGATTAAATTGGTTGCTTCGGACAATCTAGTACCTAAGCCACCTGCAAAAATTACAGCTTTCATATACAGGAAAAAATTATAAGCCTCGTGTTTCTATATCCACTTCTAAAAATATATTTTTTTTATATCTCATAGAAAATAGGCAATTTTCTATAGGTTCTCTATATGCTATTGCAAACAGGAGTAAGTAGTATTATCTCAATATATTTGACTAATTAAAGTTGATCATCAATCTTAATACGCATTCTTTTCTCCAATGACCACATTTGCTATAGTCTTATAAATGATATATAAATCTAGGAATATTGTCCAATGCTCCATATACCAAATATCAGCTTTCACACGTTCCTCCATTTGTGATAATTCTTTTGTTTCACCACGGAAACCATGTATTTGCGCCCATCCGGTCACTCCAGGTTTAATAAAGTGTCTAACCATATATTTATCGATTAACCGAGCATAAGTCTCCGTATGAGACAACATATGAGGACGAGGACCAACTATTGACATTTCACCTTTAAAAACATTTATAAACTGTGGAAGTTCGTCAATATTAGAACGTCGAAGAAAGTCCCCAAAACGAGTTTTCCGAGGATCATCAGCCGTTGCCTGTTTGCTGTCGGCTTCATCATTTACTTTCATTGAACGGAATTTGTAACACACAAAATCGACGCCATTCAAACCGGTACGCATTTGTTTAAAAAGTATAGGACCGGGAGAAGTAAACTTTATTATACTTCCCACAATGAGATAAACAAAAGGAAAAACAGTAACCAAAAAAATACCAGATAAAGCAATATCGAATATCCGCTTTAATATACGGTTCTCCATCTTACCTAGGGGTTCATAACGCAAATTCAAAATTGGCATATTACCAACCATACTATGCCAAATACGACGGGGAAAACCCTTGCAAACATTAGGAACACCATGAAAATAAAGTAAATGGTTCTCACAATAATTCATGATAGAAAAATTATAGCGTCCCTCCTCCATTGACAAAGAACAAAAAACATGCTTAATTCCTGTGTGTACAGACATAAAGTCCGAGAAACCATCAGGACTACCCAAATAAGGACATTGGGAGGAAATGGTATCATTCGATTTAATATCGAAATAACCAACTACCTCATAAACAGAAGATGCCAAAGAACTCTCCATTTCCTCATATAGCATTTGCATATTATTACCTCCACCTATAAATACAGCATAGCGCCTATGTTTGCCTTTCGTACAATAAACTATCAGCAAATGACGAATAATAATGCGGTAAATACTTAAAACAAGAAAGAGAATAAAAAAATAAGAGACAAAGAAAAGAGGAGAAAAAATAGAAATTCCACTAAAAGTCATAATACATGCCCAAAAGATAGAGAAGGCTATAATGTTCTTCAATACACGTAACACGAGCTGATCTGCACGAATCCCCCTACTGTCCCAAACCCTCCCACGAGATCCGAAACAAGCCAGATAGCAGAGAGTAAGAGAAGTCATCATAAAAGAAACAGTACAAGAAAACGGCAAATTTATAAATGCTTTCTTCCAAAAGAAAAGGAGCAGAAGCAAACACAGGTTCAGGATAATTAGGTCTCCCAAAACTACAATAGACTCTACAACTTTATTTATCTGGTTAGTTGATGCCATAACACTTTACTAATGAATATTTAAGCCCGGATTTCTTTAAACTTATTCAAGAAATCTTTTCCCAATAAATGCCAGAATATAACAATACAAACAAACAGAAAGATAAATGCCAGCACACATATCTTTTTGTCGGTTCCTGAAGGAGTCAACGGCACTACTGCAGGCTCTATAACAGCAAACACAGGCTTTTCCTCCTGAACTTTGGCTCTAGAAACCTGAAGTTGACTTGCAACCTGACTATATATCTGGTAAGCAAGACTCATATCATTCTGTAAACGTTCCTGTTCAGAACGAACACTTTGCAATATGATGTTATCATGAGAATCCAAATAATCAGCATATTTCTGCTGGGCAGCATAATATTCCTGCTGACGTTCCTTGAAAAGTTTCTCCAAGTAGATACAGTCTTCTTTCGCCTTGGAAGTACGATAGTCAATGATGTATTCCTGCAACTTTTTCACAACCGAATCAGCAACAACAGCAGCCACTCTGGGTTCTTGCAAGGTTACGGCAACGGAAGTCATGGATGTTTTCTTATCTACAGAGGCAACAATCATTTTCTTTAAAACACCAATCTTACCCAACTCTTTCTTTGATAATTCAATTGTACCCTGACTTACTTTATCAGAAGATATGAATTCATCCTCACCTTCAATAAACAAAGACTTTACTCCACCAATTACCATACCGGGAAATCCAATTACATAACTCCACCAAGGAGAAGACTCCTCATCCAGATAAGCATTCAAGGTCATCATTTCATTTTTCAATACAGGTATTTCCATTGTGGAAAGTTCCAATAAGAAAGGAGTGGAAGATACAATATCTGCAGATAAAGAAGCATTCAATGCATCACTGCCATCACCCATAGTAACGTCACTTCCCAAGAAAGAAGCCGCCAAACCAGATAGACCACCACTTTTAGCACTTCCCATCTCTGGAGAAAGAGTCACTTCAACCGTGTACTGTTTAGGGATACTTATTGCAACAATAATACCAACTATCAGACCAATACCAGCAGCTTTATAGATCATCTTACGAATACTTATAATCTTACGAAGAAGATCCATCAGATCAATTTCAATCTCGTCATCCGTATGATTATTCCGTTTTTGTTTTATATCTTTTTCAGATTCTTGTTCTATCAGAGTAGCCATAAGAAGTATTCGTTATTTCTTGATTAAATTAGCAATAGAAGCAACCATCATTCCTAAAGTACTGAATGTAGTAGCGTAACCTAAAATATTACCAATATTAGTTTTCTTCTTGGCTTTACTAGGCACAATTATCTCACATCCCGGTTCGATCTGCTTCTTACCACTACCTTTCACCTTAGTTACTTGACCATTCATGTATACGATAAATTTCTTACTCTTCTTTGCATTTTCAGAATAACCACCAGCTTGATTCAGGTAATAATCTATATTCTCCCCCTCTATATATGAAACTGTATTCGGAACCATTACAGCACCATTAATTGTAACCGTATTATTGTTTTTCGGAATAGAAATTACATCACCTTCACGCAAGACAATATCTGCTGTACTACCAGGATTCGCTAATGCTTTTTCCAAGTCAATACCAACACTAAAGGTATCTTCCACACGAACACCCAAAGAGTCCATCATAGCTTCACCCAACTGTCGACTCATCAAGCGGATCACATCACCCATGCGTTTCTTTTCACTTGCATTGGCCACACGAGTCAATTTTGCACCACGTAAGTAGGCATAATTCGTTGCACCTCCCGCTTTATTGATCAAATCCGAAAGACGTTCTTCACGACTGGTCATAGCATAAGAGCCTCCGAACAGAATTTCACCTTCAACAACTACATTCTGTTGAGCCTGATAACCCGGACTACGACGTACATAAACTTCATCGTAAGGTTGAAGGACAAAGCCAGGAGTTCCATCCACAATAAAGCCTTCTTTCAAAGAGAATGTATATATCTGGCCGATAGTATCATTATCCACTGTACTACGAGGATTCTTAATTCTTCGGGATACATCTACACGAACTACTGAAGCGGCTTCACGTAATCCACCAGCCTGAATAATCAAGTCTTCAAGGGTCATGTTATCCGCATAAGGATAAGAATCAGGTTTGGCTACTTCACCATGGATTACGACGTTGCCTCTGTCTTCCAGGTCATGAATACTCGGAATATAAAGAATATCATTTTTCATCAGGATGATGTTTTGGGAAGTACCATCCATGATGGCTTTGATGTCTACTGGAACAACTTCCGTAGTCAAATCCTCACGCTGACGGTAGAGAACGGCACGATTCAAGAAGGCATCACCGGTCAGACCTTGAGCTTCGTTTACCAGTTCACGGACAGTATTCAGTTTTCCATTCAACTGGTAGATGCCGGGACGATAAACGGCTCCACGGATTTCAAGTTTGTTGATGAAGCGGT
>PPYF01196457.1_pt1 | contig 10582 bp, 10 predicted proteins | sample 1559871 | NCBI WGS metagenome assembly PPYF01 (sample SAMN08240021, study PRJNA423297) | Human gut metagenome, whole genome shotgun sequencing project.
ATTTGTCAATAACTGATTTTTCATATAGTCTGCGGAATTTCTTCCTATGAAATGGATGCAAAGAAAAAACAGACGCCTGCTGAGGATTTCAAACTGATCTCCTGTCTCTGCAGTCACGTCTGCCTTTTCTTTTTATGTCTTTCATATCTTGTCTGTCTCTGCACTGTCTGTCAGGCAACTGCATATTTCTGAAGGAAACGATCAAACTCATGATCCTCGCCATGACAGGTTACTGTAAGAACTCTGGTCAGATCCATGCTGAGGATTCCAAGAATAGATTTTGCATCAATTAAAATTCTGTTATATGAAATATCTACATCAAAATCACATTTACTTGCAGCCTTAACAAATTCTTTAACATCCTCTGTCGCATTCAATCTAATTTTTTTAGACATAAATATCATCCTCTCTTTTATCTCGGCAAAAAACCGGCCTTTTTTCGGCCTTGCTGTTTTCCTGTATATTCCAGACCAGCGGCCTTTTTCATCTGGTTGTCCCACATTATGTCTCATATTGTCAGATTTGTCAAGTTGATGTTTTTTATCGTTTTTAAGAGTCTTTCTATAAAAACCCGGATTTTATATGACAAAATCCGGGTTTTTTATATATTTATTGTGCAGTTTTTACATTTTCGTTTTTCAATCCATTATTTTTTACTGTGAGATTAATTCCACATAGTTCATTAATCCTGTTTGATTTCTGCCGGTATTTCCATCGGATAATTGCCATCAAAACATGCTTTACACAGCGGAAGTCCACCTGCCATGCCTTCCAGATAATCGATCTGCATATAACCCAGGGAGTCTGCACCGATCATCTTACGGATTTCTTCCGTGCTGTGCTGTGCTGCGATGAGCTGGTCATTGGACGGCACATCGGTACCAAAATAACAGGGATGTAAAAATGGCGGGGAGCTGATACGTACATGGACTTCTTTTGCTCCTGCTTCTTTCAGCATGTGGATCAGATTGGCAATGGTAGTTCCGCGGACAATGGAATCATCCACCAGAACGATTCTCTTCCCCTTCACCACGGATTCCAGAACGCTCAGCTTCAGATGGACACTGGACTCTCTCTCCTGCTGTGTAGGCTTGATAAAAGTTCTTCCAATGTAACTGTTTTTATAGAACGCAAAGCCAAACGGGATTCCGGATTCCTCAGAATAGCCTTTTGCTGCCGGAAGTCCGGATTCCGGTACACCGGTTACCAGGTCCGCTTCTACCGGATAGGATTTTGCAAGAGATTTTCCTCCACGGATCCTTGCATCATAGATTTTCACGCCATCCATGGTGCTGTCCAGTCTTGCAAAATAAATATATTCAAAAACACAATGAGCATGCTTTTTCTTCTCAGTCAGTTTACTGGATTTCAGTCCGTTCTTGGTGATCGTGACGATCTCACCCGGTTCAATATCACGGATAAATTCCGCTCCTACAGATGTCAGCGCGCAGCTTTCAGATGCAAGGACATAGGCATTATCTCTTTTTCCAAGACAGAGGGGTTTCAGTCCGTAAGGATCACGGGCACCGATCAGCTTCCGGGGGCTCATGATCACAAGAGCATATCCTCCGCGGATCTTCTCTACGGTTTTATGTACTGCTTCCTCTACAGTGGCAGAATGCACACGTTCTCTTGCGATATGGAACGCGATAACCTCTGAGTCGGTAGTTGTATGGAAAATTGCGCCTGTCTGGATCAGCTCCCATTTCAGAGCTTCTGTATTAACCAGATTTCCGTTGTGCGCAAGTGCCAGACTTCCCTTGATATAAGAAAGTACCAGCGGCTGTGCATTCTCTGCGACAGATTCTCCGGTGGTGGAATAACGAACATGTCCGATTCCGATATCACCATTCATATTATGTACAACATCTTTTCGCAAAACTTCGCTTACCAGTCCGAGATCTTTATGGAACTGTACGTTTCCTCTTTCTCCGTCCGTCCTTGAAACGGCCATTCCGCAGGACTCCTGTCCCCTGTGTTGCAGCGAGGTAAGACCATAATAAATAGATGGTGCAATATTCCCTCCATCCAGATCATAAATCCCGAATACGCCACATTCTTCCTTTACTCCTGACATATTTCCCTCCATCTGTTCTTTCCGTATTGTACATCTTTGTCACTGGTCAAAAAGCTTCTTTTGCCTCGATCACTTATAGCGATCGCTGACTTTTCGACTGTATAACTACGATATCAGATTATAATAAAAGGACAAGATTTGTCAACCCTGCCTATTTTCCGACAGTCCGATCGCCCTGGTCGATTTTTTAGATTTTTCCAAAAAAGCTCTTGACAATATTTTATTTTGGTGTATACTGCAACACATAAAGCAAAGGCGCTTTGGATACGGCAGGTATCTGAAGCGCTTTTTTTGTTTTCCGGTCCGTTTATACCCGGTTCTTCCGGCAGCGGTCCTTATAAAATAATTAAAAATTATAATGAATGAGTGAAATCGAAAGGAGTGTACCTATATGGCACAGAGTATCCCTGAAATGTATGGCAGCCTTGTATTCAATGACAAAGTGATGCGAAGCAAACTGCCAAAGGACATGTACAAAGCATTAAAGAAAACAATTGAAAACGGAACTCATCTGGAACTGGACGTTGCAAATTCCGTAGCAGTTGCAATGAAAGAATGGGCTACTGAAAACGGTGCGACACATTACACACACTGGTTCCAGCCGATGACAAACGTAACTGCTGAGAAGCATGACAGCTTCATCTCCCCTACAGGTGACGGACAGGTGATCATGGATTTCTCCGGTAAAGAGCTGGTAAAAGGTGAGCCGGATGCATCCAGCTTCCCGTCAGGCGGACTTCGTGCTACTTTTGAAGCAAGAGGATATACAGCATGGGATCCTACTTCACCTGCATTCATTAAAGATAAAACTCTTTACATTCCTACTGCATTCTGCTCCTACAGCGGAGAGGCACTGGATAAGAAAACTCCTCTTCTTCGTTCCATGGATGTTCTGAACAAAGAAGCGGTTCGTATTCTTCACATCCTTGGAAACAAAGAGGTCCGTCACATCGACACAACCGTAGGACCTGAGCAGGAATATTTCCTGGTTGACAAGGATCTTTACAAAAAGAGAAAAGACCTGATCTTCTGCGGCCGTACTCTTCTGGGTGCTTCTGCACCAAAAGGACAGGAAATGGAAGATCATTACTTCGGAGCCCTGAAGCCTCGCGTTGCTGCTTACATGCATGATCTTGACGAAGAGCTTTGGAAGCTTGGCATTCCAGCCAAAACAAAACATAACGAGGTTGCTCCTGCACAGCACGAACTGGCTCCTGTATTTGATACCACAAATGTTGCTGTTGACCACAACCAGCTGACCATGGAGATCATGAAGAAGGTTGCCGACAAGCATAACATGGTCTGCCTCCTTCACGAGAAACCATTTGAGGGAATCAACGGAAGCGGTAAACACAACAACTGGTCCATGAGCACAGACACAGGTGTAAATCTTCTTGATCCAGGAAAAACACCGGCAGAAAATACACAGTTCCTGGTATTCCTGGTAGCTGTCATCAAAGCCGTTGACGATTATGCTGATCTTCTCCGCGTATCCGTTGCAAGCGCCGGAAACGATCATCGTCTTGGAGCAAACGAGGCACCGCCTGCGATCGTATCCATCTTCCTTGGAGACGAGCTGACAGACGTACTGAAATCCATTGAAAATGATACCTTCTCCGACAACAAGCATGCAGTACAGATGGATATCGGAGCAAAGGTACTTCCGCACTTCATAAAGGATACCACAGACAGAAACCGTACTTCACCGTTTGCATTTACCGGAAACAAATTTGAGTTCCGTATGCTGGGTTCCGCGGCATCTGTTGCAAACCCGAACATCGTGCTGAACACTGCTGTTGCAGAGGTTCTTGCAGAATTCAGCGCAGCTCTTAAGGATGTTCCGGAAGAAGAAATGGAAAGCGCAGTACATGCACTTCTTAAGAAGACCATTGAAGAGCATAAACGCATCATCTTTAACGGAAACGGATATACAGACGAATGGGTTGAAGAAGCTGAGAAACGTGGTCTCTACAATCTGAAAACAACTCCAGATGCTCTTCCTCATTTCATTGCCGAGAAGAACATTGAGCTGTTTACAAAGCATGGCATCTTTACAAGGGAAGAACTTTTCTCCCGTTACGAGATCTGGCTTGAGAACTATTACAAGACCATCAACATCGAGTCCAACACTCTGGCTGAGATGATCCAGAAGCAGGTAATCCCTTCTGTATATACATATGTTGAAAAACTTGCAGACACTGCAGCTGCAAAGAAATCTGTAGTAGCTGACGTTTCTGTAGCAAGTGAAGTTGCTCTGATCTCCAAACTGAGTACACTTGCAGACACCATGGCAAAAGATCTGGAAACTCTGAAAGCAGATACAGCAAAAGCTCTTGCTTCTTCTGACGATGTACTTGCATGCTCCAAGGCTTATCAGGAAACTGTTCTGGAAGACATGGAAACTTTAAGAAAATCTGCAGATGAGGCAGAGGCTCTGATCCCGGATGAGTTACTTCCTTATCCGACCTACGACGAGCTGTTATTCTCCATCTGATCACGGATATCAGATAACAATTTCATACGGTAAATACAGGGGATATCCCTTATGAACTCTACTTCATAATTCATTATCGATTTCCTCATCCATTAATCACACGATACAGATATCCCCTGTTTTACATATACTAATTTTGATTTCGTAAAGGCGCGGAAGAGAATTTCCTCTCTCCTGCGCTTTTTCGTTATACTGATACTGGATAAATTCTATCTGTTTTTTGTCCGGTATTACAAAAATTCTTTCTATACATAATAGGAAAGAAAAAAATTGGGAAAGGGAGTGTTACTATGTATTCTTCAGTAAACACAACTTGGGTCCTCGTCGGTGCAGCACTGGTCTTCTTCATGCAGGCTGGATTTGCAATGGTCGAAACAGGATTCACAAGAGCAAAAAACGCAGGAAATATCATCATGAAAAACCTGATGGACTTCTGTATCGGTACACCGGTCTTCTGGCTGGTTGGATTTGGCATCATGTTCGGTGCAGGAAACGGTTTCTTCGGCAAGATCGGCGGAATCGCCTCAGAGGCAAACTACGGAAACGCAATGCTTCCGGATGGAGTTCCTTTCTGGGCATTTCTCATCTTCCAGACTGTATTCTGTGCTACTTCTGCTACCATCGTATCCGGTGCCATGGCAGAGCGTACTAAATTCATCTCCTACTGTATCTATAGTTTACTGATCAGTCTCGTTGTATATCCTGTATCCGGTCACTGGATCTGGGGCGGCGGCTTTATCAGCCAGATGGGATTTCATGATTTCGCAGGTTCCTGTGCCGTTCACATGGTTGGTGGTGTTGCTGCACTGATCGGTGCCATCATCCTCGGACCTCGTATCGGAAAATATTCCAAATCCGGTAAATCCAGAGCGATCCCGGGACATAACCTTACGGTTGGTGCACTTGGTGTATTCATTCTCTGGTTCTGCTGGTTCGGTTTCAACGGTGCATCTACTGTCAGCATGGAAGGCGATGCCATTGTAAGCGCCGGAAAGATCTTCGTAACAACAAACCTTGCAGCTGCTGTTGCTACTGTAACAGTTATGCTGATCACATGGATCCGCTATAAAAAACCGGATGTTTCCATGTCCCTGAACGGTTCTCTTGCAGGACTGGTAGCCATCACAGCAGGCTGTGATACCGTATCTCCTACATCTGCAGCTATCATCGGAATCCTCTCCGGATTCATTGTAGTATTTGGTATTGAATTTGTTGATAAAGTTCTCAAAATTGATGACCCGGTTGGTGCTGTTGGCGTTCACGGTCTTAACGGTGCTTTCGGAACTCTTGCTGTCGGTCTTTTCTCCGACGGTGCAGGTACCGAGTGGAAAGGTCTTCTCACAGGCGGTGGTTTCCATGGCTTCGGTGTTCAGTTTATTGGTATGGCTATCACCATCGCATGGGTTACTGTTACTATGACAATTATCTTCCAGGTGATCAAACACACCATCGGACTTCGTGTTTCCGCTGAGGAAGAGATCGCAGGTCTGGATATGAAAGAGCATGGCCTCGCAAGTGCATACGATGGATTCTTTGTACAGGATACCATGACAAAGGCTCCGACTCCAATGGGAACTTCCGTAAAAGCCCCTGTTGTAAAACATGCTCCTTCTGCTCCTGCTGAATCTGTTCCTGAAATTCCTGCAGACGGCGTACACAAACTGACAAAGGTTGTTATCATCACACGTCAGAACAAGCTGTATGAGTTTATGCAGGCTATGAACGAGATCGGCGTAACCGGTATCACTATCACAAACGTTATGGGCTGTGGTGTTCAGAAGGGTGCTCCAACCTACTATCGTGGTGTTGAGGTTGACATGAACCTCCGTCCGAAGGTTAAGATCGAGATCGTTGTAAGTCTTGTACCGGTTCAGAAGGTTATTGATACTGCAAAAGAAGTTCTTCATACCGGTCAAATCGGTGATGGTAAGGTCTTCGTTTACAATATCGAAAACGTTGTCAAGATCCGTACCGGCGAGGAAGGCTTCCTGGCTCTGCAGGATACAGACGCATGATTCTCTTATGAGAGGAACAGATAAAATCTTCTACGCAATATAAACCAAATAAAAGCCCAAAAGCTCCGGAACATTATTCCTTAAATGTTCCGGAGCTTTTCATATTTTTTTATTCTCTTCTCAGTCTCGGCAGATTCCACCGGTAATGTGCCGCCAGGTACCGGATCAGGATCACTACTACCGTTCCGATCACCATGGCCGGCACTCCGCCCCACAGCCTGTATATCCAAACACAGGCAATGGCCCCTACAATAGACGCACAGGCATAAATATGGCGCACAAAAATATATGGCGGTACTCCTGCCATCATATCACGGATAAGGCCGCCTCCAACTCCTGTGACAGTCCCAAGAAATACAAGAAAAAATGTTCTTTCCATATACCCCTGGGAAATCCCCTTATCAACCCCCATGACAGTAAACACACCAAGGCCAACCGTATCCATCACCAGCATCACCTTATCATAGACCAGCCGGTTCCCGCCTTCCAAAAGCTCCTGCTTCCAGTACATCACTGCAAACACAATACAGGACGTCACGGTTGCCACAATGGTATACAGCGGATCCTGAAACATTCCCGGCGGCACGATTCCCAGGATAATATCCCTGGTAGCTCCTCCGCCCACTGCAGTCACCACTCCAAGAACGCAGACCCCGAAAATATCCATTCCTCTCTGCGCCCCCACCATAGCTCCGGAAGCAGCAAACGCAATAGTTCCTGCCATCTCCAGCATAAATGTAAACATACTCTGATAATCCATTTCCCCCTCCATACATATCAAGCCGTATTTTTTCTCACCCTCATATCTGCATCCTGTTTTCCCTGTCTGCACATTTCCGCAGGGTGCACATTTCCGCAGGGTGCAAGAAGGAACCCTGCCATGCAGGATTCCTTCTCTTATCTTCGTGATCACTATATTTCATATTAACAGAATTTTCTCATTCTGTATATCTTTTCTTTTTGTATCTGACTTCCGCTATTCTGCTTCGATCAGAAATCCTCGCCGTTTCAGCATATCCTGGATCATATCCAGGATTTCCTCGGATTCTGCTTCTACTTTATGATAATGATAATCCGATGTGATATTCTTCAGAGGACTGGACTTGCCACTTCGGATATCCTCCATAAAATTCTCAACCTGGCGCCTGGAGCTGATATTCAGTTCTGCCTCGATATGCCCGTAAACTCTGTGATTCACCATTACATTGATCACTTTTCCGCCAAGATCCACAATCCCGCAGAGCTCGTTCTCCAGATCCGCATCTGTATGATGCACCTTGAATATCCGGCTCACAGTATGGGGAGCAGTAAAAATATATCCTCTATTGGTGGAGATCACGTCATTCCCCTCCGCGCGTATCAGCGCAATATCCTGCACGATCACCTGTCTGCTGACCTGAAATGTTCTGGCCAGAGCACTTCCTGAGACCGGCCGTTCACTGTTTTTAATTTGATCCATGATCGCTGTCCTGCGTTCTGAACCAGTCATTTAAGTTCCCCTTTCCTGGCTGTGCCTGTACTTTTTATTCCGATACCTCTCTCCTTCATTCTCGCGATCTCTCCAACCCGGCCCGACATCACCTGCTATGCCTCTGCTTCCGGCAATTCACGCTTCTTTTCTGATATTCGGGGTATTTCCTGTCACAGCACTCGGTATTCTGTAAAATCCTGCATTTTTCAGGAAAGCGGATGAAGATTCTTAAGCGAAATATCAAGGATCGGTGCAGAATGCGTTAATGCACCACTTGATACATAGTCTACACCAACATCCCTGATCTTTGCAATGTTTTCTTTTGTAACATTTCCGGAACATTCAGTTTTTGCTCTTCCATCGATCAGCTGCACCGCCTCTTTCATCATCTCCGGAGTCATATTATCAAGCATGATGATATCTGCGCCGGCCTCAACAGCCTCTTTTACCTGATCAAGAGTTTCTACCTCAACTTCGATCTTGCGGACAAAAGGAGCGTACTCCTGCGCCATTTTTACAGCATTCGCAACGCTTCCTGCTGCTCCGATGTGATTGTCTTTCAAAAGAACTCCGTCAGAAAGATTATATCTGTGGTTCTGTCCGCCGCCTACACGAACAGCATATTTCTCAAAAATACGCATATTCGGCGTTGTTTTTCTGGTATCCAGCAATGTGATCCCTGTTCCTTCAAGAAGTGACACAACCGAATGTGTATAGGTTGCGATCCCGCTCATTCTCTGAAGATAATTCAGCGCCACACGCTCGCCGGAAAGAAGCACCCGGATATCTCCTGTAACTTTTCCCATTTTCTGACCTTTTTTTACTTCATCGCCATCCTTGCAGAACAGCTCCACTTTTGTGTCAGCATCCAGAAGCGTAAATACACGGCTGAAGATTTCCAGTCCCGCAATGATTCCATCCTCTTTACAGATCAGATCTACCTCTCCCGGAACTGCTTCTTTCATAACAGAGTTTGTGGTAACGTCTTCGCTTGAAATATCTTCCTTTAAAGCCTCCAGGATCAGGTGATCTACCTGAAGTGTCATTGTGATCTTATTCATTTTACAATACCTGCTCTTTCTTAATTATCACAGCAGCCCTGTTCTCCAAAGCAAGGCTGCTCCTGTCTTTCATAATACGGATATTTATATTCCGACTGCATTTATGCCGCACCTGCAGCACTTTTCTTTTCTGCTGAGATTGCTTTGGCTGCACGTTTTGCAAATACAAGGCTCTCCAGCAGGGAATTACTTGCCAGTCTGTTCGCGCCATGTACACCGTTGCAGCTGGTTTCTCCCACTGCATAAAGCTGGTCCATGCTGGTCTTGCTGTCAGAATCCACCCAGATACCGCCCATGAAATAATGCTGAGCAGGAACAACAGGGATGCATTCTTTTGTCACATCATAGCCTTCTTCCAGACACCTCTGATAAATATTCGGAAAATGATTCAGGATCGTATCTTTATCAATATTTTCCATGGAAAGCCATACATGGTCTGTTCCTTCTTTTTTCATTTCTTCCCGGATCGCATTTGTTACTACATCTCTTGGAAGAAGTTCATTGACAAAACGCTCTTTTTTGCTGTTATAAAGTACTGCACCTTCTCCTCGAACCGATTCTGAGATCAGGAATCTGCGGCCCGGTCTCTTGGAATACAGCGTTGTCGGATGGATCTGCACATAATCCAGATGTTCCAGACGCACATTGTGTTTTTTTGCAATATCAAGAGCATCCCCTGTGAGATGCGGATAGTTGGTGGAATGCGCATATCTTCCTCCGATCCCGCCGCTGGCCAGGATCGTATCCTGTGCATAAATCTCTACCGGGATCTCTCCGCCCGGCTGGATCTCTTCCTGGGTCTTCACCTCTTCTTCGGCTTCCATAGCTTCAAGACGTGCTCTGTTCGCTTCTGCGGAAACTGCCTTCAGACCTGTACATTTGCCATTTTCCACAAGAATATCCTGCATGGTAGTATATTCCAGAATTGTTACATTTTCAAGCTTCAGGACCTGCTGGAGCAGTTTTTCGGAAATTTCTTTTCCTGTGATATCCTCATGATAAAGGATCCTCGGTCTGGAATGTGCACCTTCTCTTGTATAGGCAAAATCATCTCCATCCATCTTGAAATCCACGCCATATCCGACAAGATCATTAATGATATCTCTGGAGCCTCGGATCATAATGTCTACCGACTCTTTTCTGTTTTCGTAATGTCCTGCCTTCATGGTATCTTCAAAATAGCTGTCGTAATCGTTTTCATCACGGAGCACACAGATCCCGCCCTGGGCCAGGAAAGAATCACTGCTCCTCATATCCTCTTTTGTGATGATCACGATCTTTTTGTCCCGCGGAAGCTTCAAGGCACTGAACATACCTGCAACACCTGTTCCCACGATCACTACGTCTGTTTTAATTCTCATTGCTTTTCGCCTCTCTGTCCTGATTTCTCTTTTCATCCAACTTAGACAAATCTTTTATACAAATGTGTTTTATTTATTTTGCCAGTTCCAGCATCCGCTCCAG
>PPYF01271305.1_pt1 | contig 10582 bp, 9 predicted proteins | sample 1559871 | NCBI WGS metagenome assembly PPYF01 (sample SAMN08240021, study PRJNA423297) | Human gut metagenome, whole genome shotgun sequencing project.
TCAGGAACAAATATGGAGCGGATTGTTGTGTATGGATATGTCCTTTTTAATTTTCATCAGGCGCGGAATGTATAGGAGAACCACGGAGAATAATGAACCGTGACATGCTGTGCAGTCTGCGCCTGATGGCTTTAATATGTGATTTTCTGTAAATCCGTATTCGGTCCGTGGACTACCAGTTTCCCGTCCGGTTGGATGTCTATGGGGTCGATGAATACCATTCGTTCGTCACCAGTGGTTTCGGTGCGTCCATGATAGACACAGTAGAGGCGGTTGTGAATATCGATGAGCATACAATGCCCGGTTCCGGTCACGATGCCGCCTTGCTCTGTATCCTTTTGCAGCACCGGATTGTTGGCAGCTTTTGTGAATGGTCCTAAGGGGTTCTGGGAGGTAGCATAACCCACCGCATAATTTTTCCCTCCGAAAAAGTTTGCAGAGTACAGCATATAGTAAAGATTTTTGTGCTTCACGATATACGAACCTTCTGTCCAGCGTCTGTTGACTTCATGTGAAGTCACCGAGCGGTTCTCCCATTCCGCTTGAGGGTCGTCCATTGTCTGGGGCGGGCAAAGCAGTGCTACCGGTTCTCCGATGATACCGGAGAAATCTGGTTTCAGTTCCACGCCGTAAATCCAACTTTCCTCAATCTCGTCAAACCAGCCCTTTTCTTTGGCCCATGTTGAAACTTCGCTGTCAACGGCATGTTTGTAGCAGCAGCGGGAGTAGTAGAGGTAGGTCTTTCCGGAAGCATCGTCAAAGAGTATGTTTGCGTCGATGATAGGATAGCCGGGGTCGAATACCGGTTGGTTGAACAGCTCTTTGAAAGGGCCGGTAGGCTTATCGGCTACGGCTACACCGATACGGAAGTTCTCTTGCTCCTTAGTGGGATTTTCCTTCCAGTTGGCGCTGAACCATAGGTAGTATTTGCCGTCCCGTTCATACACTTCGGGTGCCCAGAAACAGTCGGTGGCCCATGAGTCGGAGGTGCCGCCTTGATAGATGGGACCCTCGTCTGTCCATGTCACCAGGTCATCGGAGGAGTATACTTTAAAACCGTTCGATACTCCGCCCGTTCCGTACATATAGTATTTGCCGTCGGAAGCTTTCAGTAGGAACGGGTCTCCGAAGGCCATGGGCAGGGGATTCTGATATGCTACTTTCTTGTTTCCGCATGATGTTGACAGTAAGGCCAGTAAAAACAGTGTCAATGTGAAAAAAGTGTGTTTCATCTTGTTATAATTTTAATGGTGAAGTAATGAAAAGTGTTTGTATCCGCAAAGTAAACATAATATAGGGAAAGCAGCAAGGAAATTAGATAGAATGCAATCTTTTCATTATTTTTGTGCATCATTCCAAATAATTCTTTGATGGAACAGTCATTTTCGGATATATCGCTATACCACGAGTACCGGTCGGCGAGGGAGACAGAACATTTGGTGTCGCAGAAAACCTGGGATGACCTCAATCTGGATGATTTTTTCGAATGGGCTGACCGTACCTCTTCTTGTGTGGGCCGACAGTACCTCTACGACGTGTTGCATTACAACCGTCTTTCGGAGATTTCGGAACAAGAGGAAGTGATTCGTAAGCTTTCTGCTGACAAGGAGTTGCATGCAGAAATCCGGTCGGAGTTGCGGAAACTGGATACGCCGGATGCTTATACCATTGCATCGCTATTCTCCATTTCCCATCCCGTGTATTCCCGCCGCTTTTACCGTTTGCTGACTATCTTGCAATTCGCGCCTTTTGTTTTGTTGGGAATAGTTTACATTACGTCTTCGCTTTATGTTTTGGGGATTTTGTGCACATCGGTATTGGTGAACATGGTACTGCACTATCGCAGCAAGGCGCGGATTCAGGGCTATTTCTTTTCCATTCCTCAGTTATGGCAGTTGCTCAGGCAAGCGGAGAAGTTGGCACAGATTCCGTTGTGTGCATCCGTGCATCGGGATATCCAAAAGACTTTGCAGGCATTGCATCCGTTGCGAAAGAAACTTTCCACTTTCCGTTTCAGTATCAGACTGGAGAGCGACATCGCCATTTTCGCTTATTTCTTCACCGAGATAGTGAATGTGTTTTTTCTGCGGGAAGTTATTCCGGTTTCCAAGGCTTTCTTTCTATTGCAGGGTAGACAGGAACAGATTGAAGAGGTTTTCCGCTATTTCGGATTGGTGGATGTGCTTTGCTCTGTTTCCGAACTCCGGAATGGGCTGCCTTATTATGTTTTACCGGAAGCTTGCAGCGAGGGTGAAACGTTTCATGCAGAAGGGCTTTATCATCCGCTTATAGAACGTTGTATCCCTAATGACATTACACTCTGTGGCAAATCTGTCCTTGTTACCGGCTCCAATATGTCCGGTAAGACAACTTTTATCCGTGCCATCGGACTTAACCTGCTTTCCGCACAAGTGCTCCATACTTGTTTTGCTCGCAGTTTCCGTTTTCCTATGGATACTGCGTTATATTCTGCTATCCATCTGGAGGATAGTCTGATGGAGGGAAAAAGTTTCTTTCTGCAGGAGGTGCAAATTGTTCGAGAGATGCTGGAAGCCGGAAAGGAGTGTTGGCGGTTTTTCCTGCTGGACGAGTTGTTCAAGGGGACGAATACGGTGGAACGGATAGCTATAGCCAAAGCTGTGCTGTCTGCTTTGGCGCACAAGAACAGTATTGTGTTTGCTTCCACTCACGATGTCGAACTGGCTTCCTTACTTGAGGACGAATATGAATTGTTTCATTTTTGTGAGTGTGTTGCCGACAATACATTGTCTTTTGATTATAAGTTGAAGCCGGGACCGGTGACGGAACGTAATGCCATCCGGATTATCGAGATGTGCGGCTATCCGCAGGAAGTGGTCAGGGAAGCATATCGGCTTTCAGAGGAGGATGTCCTATAATTTTATTGCTTGTTTTTACGGGGTGGGTGGTTTGCTATACCTCCTTCCTGATACCTTCTGAGAGGGGGTGCAATGACTCAAGGACTGAATGGCATTCAGTCCCTGAGTGAAAGGCTTTCAGTCCCTGACTGAATCCGGTTCGTTCAGTGAGTGAGATGAAAAGGCATGGGAATGCAGGCAGATTGTACTTATATTTGTAATATAATATAAATGGGTACGAGGGCCGGGTCTCTTTTTCCCTTTCAATTATCCAATCAGGAGATTTATGTTTTTCCCCTTCATTTTCTCAATATTCTCTTTCGAGATATGATTGTCTGTGATGAAGGAGTTCACCATAGTTATCGACCCTAAACTTGCGAATGCGCTTATCCCGATTTTGGAAGAATCGGCTACCAGGATGACTTCTTCGGCAGCCTTTATCATGGCCGATTTTACCATCAGGTCGCTGAGGCTTGGATAAGTCAGGCTCATGTCCGGAGATATTCCTGCTGTGGCGAGGAATAATTTGTTGGCATGGAAACCTTTGAGTGAGTCGGCTGCCATCTTTCCGGTCAGTGAAAGGGTAGGCGCTTTGAACTCTCCTCCCGTCACGATGAGGGTGATACCGGGATTCTCGCCCAATATCAACGCTATGTTCAGTGCATTGGTGATGACAGTGAGCTCTTTGTATTGCGTAAGTAGTTTGGCTATTTCTGTAGTGGTGGAACCTGAATCGAGAATGATGCATTCGCCTTCGCGGATAAACGATACCGCTTTTCGGGCTATTTCTCTTTTTTCTTCAATATGGTTTTGGTTGAAGACCTTTCCGGTCTTTGCAAATGAGCCTACGTCTTTTAGGAAAGCTCCACCATGTTCTCTTTGGATATACCCTAATTTTTCAAGGGCTTCCAAGTCTTGTCTGATTGTAACATCCGTAACATTGAAAATCCTGCTTAATTCTTGAACTTTTGCATGTCCGTCTTCGCGGATTAGGTCCAAAATCTTGACTCTTCTTTGGTTTAGTGCCATATCTACTTTATATATTGTTATATCTTGTTGTTCCTGCGATACTCTTGGATATCTTTGATAGCTATAATTTTCAGCTGGAACTTTTCTGCTATTTCTAGTAATTGAGGCAAACGGGCCATTGTTCCATCCTGGTTCAGTATCTCAATGAGGGCGCCACCGGGTGTCAATCCTGCCATTCTTGTCAGGTCTAGCAAGGCTTCCGTATGTCCGTCGCGTCCTAATACTCCATTCTCATGTCCGTAGAGAGGAAAAATATGCCCGGGACGTGCCAATTCCGACGGTTTTATATTGCCAGTAACCAAAGCGCGTATGGTAGCAGAACGGTCATAGGCGGAAACCCCCGTTGTACAACCGTAGCCCTTCAGGTCGACAGACATGGTGAACGGAGTGCCTAAAAGAGAAGTGTTGTCTTCCGACATCGGGTATAGTTGAAGCTCTTCACAACGCGAACGAGGTAATGGTACACAAAGAAGCCCTTTTCCATGTGTAATCATGAAATTGACAATATCAGGGGTGATTTTTTCACCAGATACGATAAAATCACCTTCATTTTCTCTATTTTCATCATCGACAACTATCACTATTTTTCCTTGCCGAACCGCTTTGATTCCTTCGTCTATAGTATTGAGCATTGTGTAATCATTTAATTTTTTCGCAAAGGTAGTCAAAAAAAGTCAAATGAAAGTTCGTTTTTACTGTTTTTCTTCTTTTTTATTCTAATAATTATCTTTTATTTTATCGATTGCTTTTGTTTTATATTTTATTTATTTGCTTTTTCCTTCTTGTTAATCGTAAAATATGTTAATATAAGGTGAAAATCTTTCGTTTTCTTTCGATTTATACTTTTCTTTTGTTTTATTTGCAAAGGAAACGAAAGTGTATAAGCTATGAAAACAAAAGAATTAATTCTTCAATCAGAAAGAAATCGAAAAAGATTAATTGAAATTATCTATAAAGCAAAAGCCGGACATATCGGTGGAGACTTGTCTTGCCTCAATGTTCTTACTGCTCTTTACTTTGATGTGATGAATGTAGATGCAGGTAACCCTAAGGATAATTTGCGGGATCGTTTCATTTTGAGTAAGGGACATTGTGTGGAGGCTTTGTATGTGACGCTGGAATCCAGAGGGTTCATGGCTAAAGGCATTTTGGACACATTGGGGCAATATGGTTCCATTCTTTCGGGGCACCCCACTATCGGAGTTCCGGGTATTGAAGTGAATACTGGAGCCTTGGGGCATGGCTTGTCTGTCGGGGTGGGTATAGCCATGGCTGCTAAAATGGATAAGAGGAATTATAAAACCTATGTGCTGATGGGAGACGGTGAGCAGGGTGAAGGTTCCATATACGAGGCTGCAATGGCTGCCCGGCAGTACAAGCTGGATAATCTGGTAGCTGTAATAGATCGTAATCATTTGCAGATTAGTGGAGATACGGAAGATGTGATGGGGATTGATGACATCCGTGACCGTTGGACGGCATTTGGTTGGGAGGTAAAGGATATGAATGGTGACGATATGGAAGACATTATCCGGACTTTCCGTTCCATTGATTATGCAAATCACCATCCTCATTTGCTGGTGGCTCATACAACAAAAGGCAAGGGAGTGTCTTTTATGGAGGGAGTGGCCAAATGGCATCATGGGGTTCCGAACAACGAGCAGTATGAACTGGCTATTCGGGAAATTTCAGAAAGGATAAAAAATTTAGAATATAATTGATATGATAGCTTGCAGAAAAAGTTTCACCGACACTTTGTTGTCATTGGCCCGGATGGACAAAGATATCATTGCTGTGACAACGGATGCACGTGGTTCGGTGACGTTAAATGATTTTGCCAAAGAATTGCCACAGCAATTCGTGGAGTGTGGTATTGCGGAGCAGGATGCTGTGGGTATTTCAGCCGGGTTGGCTCATAGCGGAAAGAAAGTTTTGATTGACTATCCTGAACCGGTTTATGTTCGTGTAGGACGTGCAGCAGTTCCTGATGTCTATGAGAACGATGATTTTGATTTTGCCATAGGTAAGGCAAATAGGTTATTGGACGGGACCGACTTGACAATCATTGGAACCGGTGAAACCGTATACCATGCACATCAAGCGGCTTTGGAGTTGCGTAAATATGGTATTTCAGTCCGGGTACTGGATATGTCCTTTATTAAACCTTGTGATGAGGAGGCTGTTTTGAAAGCTGCTTCTGAAACCGGTCGTATTATCACGGTTGAGGAGCATAGTCAGTATGGAGGCCTTGGAGCGATGGTGACTGAAATCATTTCCGAAAATCCCGTACCCGTGAAAATTTTGGGGATTCCTGACGAGAATGTGGTGCATGGGAGTTCTTCCGAAATTTTTGCCCATTATGGGTTGGATGCACCTGGTATCGTGAAAACTACCCTTGACTTCCTTAAGTAAGAAATAATCAGCCTTTAATAATACCTAAAATGAAAAACTTGATAATTGCAATAGACCAAAGCACCTCGGGCACCAAGGCTATGCTGTTCAATGAGAGGTGTGAAATGCTGAAGCGTGTCAATGTCACTCACGAGCAATATTATCCCCGAACTGGATGGGTGGAGCATGATGTTGAAGAAATTTATCGGAATGTGCTGAAAAGCATTGCTGAGTTGATTGAAGAGGAAACGGCAGACAATATGTATTCGTTGGCTATCACTAATCAACGCGAGACGGTGGTTGTATGGAATAAACATACGGGTAAACCGGTATACAATGCTGTGGTATGGCAATGTATGCGTGGTGCTGATATCTGTAATGACTTGAAAAATAGAGGATACAGTGAGTTTGTACAGGTAAGAAGTGGCTTGTTGTTAGACCCCTATTTCTCGGCGAGCGGTGTGAAGTGGATACTTGACAATGTGGAGGGAGCCCGTCGGGCTGCTGATAATGGAGACTTATTGATGGGGACTATTGATACGTGGCTGATTTGGAAGTTGACTGATGGTAAACGCCATGTGACGGATTATACGAATGCTTCCAGAACCCTTTTATTGAATATTCATACGATGCTATGGGATAATGACTTGCTGGAATTGTTCACCATACCCAAAACCATGATGCCCGAGTTGTTGCCTTGTGATGCTGTTTTTGGAAAGACTACGGTGGGTGGACTGTTCAAGAACCCTATTGTCATTGCCGGTGTATTGGGCGATTCGCATGGGGCACTGACTGGGCAGATGTGTTTTGAAGAGGGATTAGGTAAGGTCACTTATGGTACCGGCTCCTCAGTAATGGTGAATATTGGCGAAAAGGTTGCTACAGCTCCTCGGGGATTGGTCACTTCCATAGGTTTTGCCGCACTTGGGAAAGTGTTCTATGCTTTTGAGGGGAATATCCATTGTACTGGCGGTACTATCAAGTGGTTGGAACAGAGATTGCAGATGATCGGTTCGCCCGATGAAGCAGAAGAACTGGCCGTTACTGTGGAAGACAATGGAGGTGTATATGTTGTACCGGCTTTTGCCGGACTGGGTGCTCCTTGGTGGCAAGGGGATATAAAGGCGGCCATTTTAGGGATGACTTTAGGTACCGGGAAGCCACATGTTCTTAGGGCGGCGCTTGAATCCATAGCTTATCAAGTCAATGATTTAGTCAAAGCGATGACCACTCAGGCAGGTATAAAACTGAAAGAAATCAGGGTTGACGGAGGACCTACAAAAAATAAATTTTTAATGCAGTTCCAGGCTGACTGTTTACGTGTACCGATCAATTGTTCGGATGTTGAGGAGGCCTCGGCTTTGGGAGCTGTTGTGATGAATGGAATGGCCCGCAAGATATGGACGAGCTTTGAACAAGTGGCCGTATTACGCCGGAGCCGCTACCGAATAGAACCGCAGGACAACTTACCACTGATGGAGAAATGGTGTGAAGGCTGGCTGAAAGCAGTAAATCAATTAATCGGATAAATATCTTCTAAGTATAATTTTAACACCAACTATTTACGATGAAAAACAAGGAAAGAATGTGCTTCGGTATAATTATCGGCACCCGTGCTTATTTTAATTCAGAATTGGCCAAAGATGTTCGCAAACAGCTGTTGAGAACACTTGCAGACGAAGGCTATGACTATGTAATTTTACCTGAAGATGCTACTCCTACTGGCAGTAGCAGTATTGAAACCCGTGAAGACGGATTGAAGTGTGCCGAACTGTTCCGTCAAAATCGTGGCCGTATTGACGGCATTATAGTCTCTTTACCCAACTTTGGCTTTGAGATTGGAATAATCAATGCTATCAGTGTGGCTGATTTGAATGTTCCCATTTTGGTACAAGCCTGTGACGACGAGAATGACAAGGTGGACTTGGACAGCCGCCGTGATGCTTTCTGTGGTAAAATTTCTGTTTGCAATAATTTGTATCAATATGGTATTCCTTTTACAGATACTACGCTGCATACCTATTCTATATACTCTGAACTATTGGCTAAGGATATTAATAAGTTCGCCGGTATCTGTCGTGTGGTCAATGGTTTGCGCCATGCACGTATCGGGGCTATCGGTGCCCGACCAGCCGGTTTTCAGACGGTACGTGCCAGTGAAAAACTGTTGCAGAAGAGTGGTATTACAGTCGTTCCAGTCGATCTTTCTGAAATACTCGGTGCTGCCCGTAAGATTGAGGATACAGATGTGGAACTGCTGAAGAAACTTGAAGAGATTAAGTGTTATGCAGTAGTTCCTAAAGAATACAGTGACAAGCTGGTGCTTCAGGCAAAGTTTGGCGTGGCTGTGGAACGGTGGATTGAAGCCAATCAGATTGATGCTGTGGCTGTTCAGTGTTGGGACTCTTTGGAACAGAACTATGGTTGTGCAGCTTGTGTGACAATGAGTATGCTGGGTGAAAAACTACTACCTGCCGCTTGTGAGGTTGATATTGCCGGTGCTGTATCCATGTATGCTTTGACATTGGCAGCGCAAGGTCAATCGGCATTACTTGACTGGAACAATAATTTTGCGGAAGACCGGAATAAATGTGTGTGTACTCATTGCGGTAATTTCCCGAAATCGTTTGTCAGAAATGACTTAAAGCTTGGTACACTTGGCGTTCTGGGACGTACGCTAGGTAAGGTCAATACATTCGGTGCTGTATATGGCAAAGTGACTAAAGGTGATTTCACATTCTTCCGTATTTCCACTGATGATACTAAAGGTACTATCAAGGCTTATTTGGGTACTGGTGAAATCACGGATGATCCGTACGGAATGGATGGATGTATAGCTGTTACCAAAGTGGATAACTTACAGATTTTGATGAAACATATTTGCAGGAATGGTTTTGAACATCATGTGGCTATGGTTCGTAATGATGTAAAGGATATTCTGAATGAGGCCATCGAGGGTTATTTGGGGTGGAATCTATATGTGCATGAATAAATAGGTAAACACACGGTAAACAACAGAAAATAAATTATGATACTTGTTGACAACTATATTGGAGCCATTCTGTGTTGTGTCTATTGTTGCCTCTGTTGGGGTTCTTGGGCGAATACGCAGAAGATGGTGACATCGAAAAGCTGGAGTTTTGAGCTTTTCTATTGGGATTTGACTTTCGGTTTATTTTTCACAGCTCTGTTAGGTGCCCTGACATTGGGTAGCTTGGGAGGTGAAGGCCGTACTTTCTTTGGGGATTTGGCAGTAATGGACTGGAATAGTATGAAGTATGCGCTCCTAGGCGGTATTGTATGGAATTTCGGTAATATCTTTCTGACAGCAGCCATTGCTGTAGCCGGGATGTCGGTAGGTTTTCCCATTGGTGGAGGCTTAGCTTGGATAGGCGGTATAATTTTTAATTATCTACTGATATCTTTGGCCGGCGAAGTATACCCTGGAAACCAGACATTGCTTTGGATAGGAGTAGCTGTTATTGTGATAGCCATCTGCATTTGTGGCAAGGCTTATGGAAAAATGTCGGCAAGTCAGGCGTCTACTCCTAAAAAAGGTATCTTATTGGCTATTGTAGCGGGGTTGGCCATTATGTTCTTCTATGGCTTGGTTGTAAAATCACTAGATCCTCAGTATGTAACGGGTGGTACGGGAACACTGACTCCCTATACCGGTGTATTTTGTTTTGCTGCCGGTGTCCTTATCACGACTCCTGTCTTTAATACGTTTGCTATGAGTCATCCGGCTCAGGGAAACAAGGTGACAATGAAGGATTATCTGAAAGGTGACACCCGTACACATCTGATTGGTATGTTGGGAGGTTTTATTTGGATGAGTGGTATGGTAGTCAGCTTTATGGGAGCTGGTTCTGCCAATCCGGCTATAGCCTATGCATTGAGTAATGCCGCACCGGTGGTAGCCATGATTTGGGGATTCTTTGTATGGAAGGAGTTCAAAGGCGCTCCAAAGGGGACTGTACCTATGATTGCAACCATGTTTGTGCTCTTTGTTGTGGGGCTGGTACTGATTACTCTTTCAAACTGATATTTTAAATTCATTGTTAACCCAAAATAATATTAAATGAAAACGATTGTAACACAAATTCGACAGAAAAGGTTAATGGCCTTAGTGCTGTTCCTTTTGGTAGGTATGACATCTGTTTTTGCACAGAAACAAGTAAATGTATCTGGCAGAATTACTGATGAGCTTAATGAACCGATGATTGGTGTAAGTGTATTGGAAAAAGGAACGACAAATGGTGTTATAACTGATTTGGATGGCAATT
>PPYF01603388.1_pt1 | contig 10580 bp, 11 predicted proteins | sample 1559871 | NCBI WGS metagenome assembly PPYF01 (sample SAMN08240021, study PRJNA423297) | Human gut metagenome, whole genome shotgun sequencing project.
GTTGATGGATTAAAAGAAGTTCAAAGTAAGTTCTTAGGAACTATGAAAAACGTATATAACTTCTTTACGTTATACGCAAATACAGATGAAGTAAATCCTAAAGATTTCTTCGTTGATTACAAAAATAGACCGGAATTAGATAGATGGATATTATCTAAGTTTAACAACTTAAAGAAAGAAGTTGAAGAAAACTTAGAAATATTTGAATTAAATAAAACTGTAAGAATGATACAAGATTTCATAAATGAAGACTTATCTAACTGGTATATAAGACGTTCAAGAAGAAGATTCTGGGCTACTGAATTAACAGAAGATAAGAAATCAGTTTACAACACAACTTATGAAATATTAACAGAGCTTTGCCAACTTATAGCTCCATTTGCTCCTTATATATCAGAAGAAATATACAGAAACTTAACTGGTGAAGTATCTGTACATTTAAGTAATTATCCAAAAGCTAACTTAGAATTAATAAATCCAGAATTAGAAGAAAAAATGGATTTAGTTAAAAACTTAGTTACTTTAGGTAGAGCATCTAGAGAAGCTACAAGAATAAAAGTACGTCAACCAATACAAAAAGTATTAGTAGATGGTAAATTTAAAGATACTATAAGTGATGTAGTAGATCTTATAAAAGAAGAACTTAACGTTAAGGAAGTTGTATTTGCTAAAGATTTAGGTGAATATATGAACTTTAGCTTAAAGCCGAACTTCAAAGTATTAGGACCTGTACTTGGTGCTAAGATGAAATTCTTTGCTGGAGCTTTAAATAAATTAAATTCTAATGAAGTTGCTCCAAAGCTTGAAGTGATGATGAAATAGCTCAAGCTGTAGAAAACTTTAAAGATTATATAAAATCAGAAACTTTAGCTTTAGAAATAAATAGAGTAGATGATGAATCTTTAGAAAAACACAATTTAAATGACCATATGACTGGCATAAAGGTTACTAGAAAATAATTTTATAAACACCTTATGGAAATTTCCATAAGGTGTTTTATTTTTTACCTTTAAGGGAATTATATAGCTTTTTAATAGCTAGGATAAGTTAGAAAATACAGTTATATAAATATATATTAATTTACATAAAATTAATTTAAAGAATTAATAAATTAAAGCAAATTTAATAATAAATTAAGAAGTTTTAGAAAGTATGTTAAAATACTATCAAAATATGATAAAATATATACAAAGGGAAAATTTAATAGATATTAGGAGGCAATATATGGACGTAGGAGTAAAGTCACAGTCGAAACAAAAAAAATCTAAAATCCAAGGGTTTATGGATAAGATTGAAATGCTTGGAAATAAATTACCGCATCCAGTGTTAATGTTTATATACATTTCTATATTTGTATTATTAGCATCAGCAGTATTAGGTAGTTTAGGGGTTGTAGCACATACAACACTGGGGGATTTCCCAATAAATAACTTACTAGGTCAAGAACCAATAGAAGTTTTAAAAGTTGGAGCTAGTGGTGCTACTGTATCAGAAAGATATTCAAATGGTCTTTCTTACATAATAGGAACAGCTATAAATAACTTTATGGATATGAAAGCTATAGGTTCTATACTTATAATAATGTTAGCTATAGGTCTTATGGAACATAGTGGATACTTATCGATAGCAATGAAAAGTGTAGTTAAAGCCACACCAGTAAAACTTGTTACACCAGTTGTTATTTTCTTAGGAGTTATGTCAAATCTAGCATCAGATGCAGGGTATGTTGTTCTTATACCACTTGCAGCTTTAATGTATTATACCTTAGGTAGACATCCACTTGCAGGTCTTGCAGCAGGATTTGCTGGAGTTTCGGGAGGATTTAGTGCAAATCTTTTTGTAAGCTCAACTGATGCATTATTATTACCATTTACGCAGGCAGCTGCTGAAACTGGGGATGCACTTGCAGGAACTAATTTAGCAGGAAGTCTATCAGTAACTAGTAACTGGTTCTTTATGATGGCATCTGCTAAACCTGCAGATGTAGTTCCAGCAATGGTTAAAGCTATGGCAGATATGGCACCTATAATAGTTATATTATACTTTGTTGCACAGTTTTTAAATTATTTTAATGATTCTCACATAGGTATATTAATAGCATCAATGGGAGCTAAATTAGTTGAAATGATACCTCAAGGTAATATGTTTATGACTATAGTATTAATGGTTGCATTTATATTTTTAACAGCATTTGTTAACCTATTTATGGGTGGAGCATCTTCTAAATGGGGCTTACTTGCACCAATATTTGTACCAATATTGATGGTTGCAGGATTTACACCAGCAGGTGTTCAGTTAATATATCGTATAGGAGATTCAGCTACAAATGTAATATCTCCACTTATGAGCTACTTAGGAGTTATAGTAGTATTTGGTCAAAAATATAAAAAAGAATTTGGTGTTGGTAACTTAATATCAACAATGATGCCAATATCTATGGCGTTCTTATTTGGATGGACTGCATTTGCTATAATTTGGGCATTATTAGGATTCCCAATAGGTCCTGGGACAACATTCTTTATATAATTAATATTGATAAATAAAAAATGTGAGTATAATTGTTTAGCACGAGATTAGTAAATTAGTCTCGTGCTTTATTTTTTTAAAAATTAAATTTAAAATATATTTATAAGTATGGTTGACAAAATATAAAATGGAACATAATATAAATAATATAAATTAATAATTAAATCCAATGAAAAGGATTAGTAGCTAAACAAACTTTAATACAGAGAGTTAAGAGTGCTGAGAACTTAACATAAAGAATTTAGTGAATGGACCTTGAAGGAGTTAGGTGAAATATAGTAGCCAAGACGTGTCTGCACGTTATAGCAGAATTAAGTGATATACATTAAATTGTATATAATTTAGGTGGTACCGCGGAATAATCCGTCCTATATTTTTATAGGGCGTTTTTTTATTTCAATTAATATTAACTAAAATATAAATTGAAAATTTTATAAAATTATATTAAAACAAATGACAAATATAAAGTAGGAGGACGTTATGAATAGAATAGGAATAATAGGAGCAATGGACGAAGAAGTAGATATATTAGTTGAGCTTATGGATATTAAAGAAACTATAGAAAAAGCTAGCTTAAAATTCTACAAAGGAACATTAGAAGGAAAAGATATAGTATTAGTAAGATGTGGTATAGGTAAAGTTAACTCTGCACTTTGCGCACAAATATTAATAAGTGAATTTGCTCTAAAGAGTTAAAAGAAGAATTAGTAAATGATTTTAATGCTTATTGTGGGGAAATGGAAGGTGGAGCAATAGCTCACGTTTGTACTTTAAATAAAGTTCCATTTGTAATAATAAGAGCTATGTCAGATAAGGCTGATGGAAGTGCAGATGTTACTTATGATGAGTTTGTTAAAGTTGCAGCTCATAATTCTAAGGATATAGTATTAAATATGTTAAAAGCATTATAGGGGTGAAATAAATGAGTGAAAAGAAAATAATATTTAGTGGAGCTCAACCATCTGGAAAAATGACTTTAGGAAATTATCTAGGAGCTATACAAAACTGGACTAAGCTTCAAGATGAATATGATTGTTTTTACAGCGTAGTTGATTTACATGCAATAACAGTACCACAAGAAGCAAAAAATCTAAGAGCAAATACAATGCAATTATTAGCTCAATATTTAGCTTGTGGACTAGATCCAGAAAAAAATACTATATTTATACAATCTCATGTAAGTGCTCATGCAGAACTTATGTGGATATTAAATACAATGACTTATATGGGTGAGTTAAGTAGAATGACTCAGTTTAAAGATAAATCACAAAAAAGTGAAGCAAACTTAAATGCAGGATTATTTACATATCCAGTATTAATGGCAGCAGATATATTATTATATCAAACAGACTTAGTACCAGTTGGAGAAGATCAAAAGCAACATTTAGAATTAGCTAGAGACTTAGCTACTAGATTTAATAATAGATACTCACCTACATTTAAAATACCAGAGCCATATATACCAAAAGAAGTAGGTAGAGTAATGAGCTTACAAGAACCTAAAAAGAAAATGAGTAAATCTGATGAAAATGAAAATGCATTTATACTTTTAGCAGATGATGCAGACACTATAAGAAGAAAAATAAAAAGAAGTGTCACAGATTCATTAGGAGTAATAAGTTATAATGATGAACAACCAGGAATAAAAAACTTATTAGAAATATATTCTAAATTAGGTAACAAATCTATAGAAGAATTAGTGGCTATGTATGAAGGTAAAGGATACGGAATATTCAAAGAAGATGTAGCCGAAGTTATAGTTGAAAGTTTAAGACCTATAAGGGAGCAGTATAATGATCTTTTAAATAATAAAGATTATTTAGAAAAAGTATATGCTATAGGTGCGGAAAAAGCTGAAAGACAAGCTAGAAAAACTTTAAGAAAAGTTTATAAAAAAGTTGGATTAATAGAAAGAAAATTTTTATAAGATGTGATAAAAGGGAGTTGAAATGATAATATTTCAACTCCTTTTTCTATTACATAAAAAGTTACTGAAAATATGAGCTAAGTGAATTTTTTACTCAGATGCACATACAATGATTAACTTTTTCACATAATATTTACGTATTATCTTTTTACAAAAAAGGAAGTGAGGCATATTAAATATAAAGAAGATAATAACCTAGAAAATCAAAATCCTATAAATATGAAAGACCTTGATAAAGTTATGAATGAATTAAATTTATGTGAAATAACATCAGAAGATTTAGGACTTATAAGAAGGTATTTAGAAAGATTAATTTTAATAATTGAGAGAAGTAGAATTAGAGAATATATGATGCTAACAGATAGTAAAAGAAGGTTATTTTTAATAAATTTTGTAGCAGGATTAGGGAAAGGATTTGGCCAAGCGATAGGTTTTACAGTCTTAGCAGCGTTAGTGCTTTACTTATTAAGTACATGGGTAGATTTGCCTGTAATAGGTGCATTTATAGCAAAACTTATAAATATAGTAGATCAATATAGAGAGGGTAGATAAATATGAATATAAATAAATATAAGGAAAAACTTTTAAAGGAAAAAGAAAAATTAACTGGATTAATAAGTGAAATGAGGGATAATACAGTTTTTGGGAATATAACTAATCATACTAGTGAAAGATATACTTCAGGTGAATTATCAAGCTATGATAATCATCCAGCAGATATAGGAACAGAGGTATATATGCAGGATATGCAAAATAGTCTAACTAATCATGAAGAAGGAAAGTTAAATAATATTGAAGACGCACTATACAAAATTGAAAATGGAACTTATGGTATATGTGATATTTGTCATCAGCAAATAGATAAAGATAGATTAGATATACTCCCTGAAACTAACTTATGCTCTAATTGTGCAAAAAATCAACCAGATTTACATTTAACAAGTAGAGAAGAAAATCAAAGATTAATAAATAAAGGATATATGTTTTATGATGAAACAGTTATGAAGTTAAATGAAATGAATAAAATGCCTAAAGATGAGTCAGATAGGGATTAGTCTGAAGAAAAGAGGTGTCTATCATGAAAAAGATTATTATTCAGTTTTCGGTAGCCTTACTTTTAATTACAGGTATTTATGTTTATAAATACAATAATGAGAAAGATTTAGAAGTTTCAAATATAAGTCAAGATATAATGAATGATTATGAAGATATAATTATAAAACATGGAAATGAAGATGAAAAAGTAATCGCATTAACTTTTGATGACGGTCCAGATAAAGATTTTACTCCACAAGTTTTAGATATATTAAAGAAAAATAATGTAAAAGCAACATTTTTTGTAGTAGGAGAAAATGTTGAATGGAATGCTGAAATTTTAAAAAGACAACATGAGGAAGGCCATGAAATAGGGAATCATACCTTTACACATATAAATGTTTCTAAAAAAGGATATAACGATATATATAAAGAAATAAATAATACACAGCAAGCAGTGAAAAAGGTTATAGGGGAAGAACCTAAACTATTTAGACCTCCATATAGAGCAATAAGCAAAGCTATGTGTAACATAGTAAAAGAAAAGGATATGAATATAGTTTTATGGTCTAATTTAGATCCAAGAGATTGGTCAAATCCAGGTGTTTATTACATTGTAGATACAATAACTTCTAAAGTTCAAAATGGGACTATAATACTTTTACATGATTACAATAACTTAAGAAATAAAAAATCTCAAACAGTACAAGCACTAGAGATTGTTATACCAAAGTTAAAAGAAATGGGATATAAGTTTGTTACAGTATCAGAGCTTATAGAAAACCTAGAGAAAGAGCAAACAATGCAAAAACAATAATAGAGGCTTCCAATTAGGAAGCTTTTTTTTGTATAATAATAATATATATTTATCAGGGAGGAAAAAATATTGATATATGAATTGATAATAATTTTATTAATAGGTATAGATCAAATATCTAAATTATTAGCACTAAATTACTTAAAAGATATAAGGAGTATACCTATAATACAAAATGTATTCCATCTTACATATGTAGAAAATAGAGGTGCAGCATTTGGAATGTTCCAAAATAACCAAATAATATTTATAATCGTAGCGCTTGTAGCATCTATATATGGATTATACTATTTACATACAAAAAAAGTAGATACAGTTGGAAAAGTTGGAATACTCCTTATAATATCCGGTGCTATAGGGAATCTAATAGATAGAGTAAGGCTTGGGTTTGTAGTTGATTATTTTGACTTTAGAATAATATGGGAGTACGTATTTAATATAGCAGATATATTTGTAGTTTTAGGTACAATACTTTTATGTATATACATATTATTTTATGATGACAATAAAGAAAAGCAGAAGTAGGTGTAAAAATGGATGAAGTAAAAGAGTTTATAGTAATAGAAGAGGAAGAAGGAGATAGATTAGATGTATATCTTTCCGAGCAATTAGGAGATATGTCTAGAAGTTATATACAAAAACTAATAAAAGATAAAAAAGTAACTGTTAATGATAAAATAGAAAAAGCAAAGTACTTAGTAAAAGAAGATGACAAAATAGTTATACAAATACCAGCACCGAAGCTTTTAGAGGTAATACCTCAAGATATACCGATAAACATAGTATATGAAGATAAAGATGTGCTTATAGTAAATAAACCTCAAGATATGGTAGTTCATCCTGCTCCAGGAAATTATGAGGGAACATTAGTAAATGCTATATTATATCATTGTAAAGAAAATTTATCATCTATAAATGGAGTAATAAGACCTGGAATAGTTCATAGAATAGACAAAGATACTTCTGGACTTTTAATGATAGCTAAGAATAATAATGCACATAATAGTTTAGCAGAACAGCTAAAAGAACATTCTATTACAAGAGAATACCAATTTATATGCCATGGTGTAGTTAAAGAAGATAAAATAACAGTAAATAAACCTATAGGAAGAAATCCTAAGGATAGATTAAAAATGGCAGTTGTTAAAGATGGTAAAAATGCAATAACTCATTTTGAAGTTATTAAAAGGTATGAAAACTTTACTCATATGAAGGCAAGGCTTGAAACAGGAAGAACTCATCAAATAAGAGTTCATGCATTATCAATAAATCATCCTTTATTAGGAGATGAAGTATATGGACCTAAAAATAATAAATTTAAGTTAAAAGGACAAATTTTACATGCTAAAAAATTAGGATTTATACATCCTACAACTAAAGAATATGTTGAATTTGATTCGGAGCTACCAAAGTATTTTCAAGATATATTAAATAAGTTGAAATAATGCTTGAAATATATATATGTTGAATATATAATGATTATAATGAAAGTATACCTTTAAATGATACAGAGATATCATAAGGCAAGAAAAAATACTATTAGTATTTTATTAAGCATATTTGTATATATAGCTTCTTGTCTTATGATAAGAAGCTTTTTAGATTTTACAAAAATTACTAGGAGGTCACAGATGAAAGAAAAGGCCCAATTAATGGATGAAAAAGCAATTGGAAGAGCTATAACTAGAATCAGTCATGAGATAATAGAAAGAAACAAAGGTATAGAAGATGTTGTTTTAGTAGGAATAAAAACTAGAGGTGTTCCTATAGCAGATCGAATAGGTAAAAAAATACAACAAATAGAAGGAGCATCAGTAAATACTGGTGAAGTAGATATAACTCTATATAGAGATGATTTAAAAAAGATAGATGTTGACCCAGTGATAAACGGTTCAAATGTACAATTTAGTATAGATGATAAAATAGTAATACTAGTTGATGATGTACTGTATACAGGAAGAACAGTGAGGAGTGCATTAGATGCTATTATAGATATAGGTAGACCTAAGGCTATACAGTTAGCGGTTTTAGTTGACAGAGGTCATAGAGAGTTACCAATAAGAGCTGATTATGTAGGAAAGAATGTTCCGACATCAAAAGGTGAAATTATATCAGTAAAGCTATCAGAAATTGATGGTGAAGATTCAGTAACAATTAATGAATAAGAGCATAAATTTATAAATATAGTGCCTTTTAATTCAGTACAGAGATGCTGAAAAAGGGAGAATAATTTCTCCCTAAAAAATTTACGGGAGGTTTTTTTATGAAAAAAACAGTATTATCAATACAACATTTATTAGCAATGTTTGGAGCCACAGTATTAGTTCCAATATTAACAGGATTTAATCCTTCAGTTGCAATTTTTTGTGCAGGTATAGGTACATTAATATTCCATTTCTGTACAGAAGGAAAAGTACCAGTATTTTTAGGTTCAAGTTTTGCATTTATACCATTGATATTATCAGTTAAAGAAGCATTTAATGGTGACTTAGCTTATGCTCAAGGTGGTATAATGGTAGCTGGTTTAATTTATGTTATATTATCTTTTGTAATAAAAATGGTTGGGGTAGATAAGATAAAAAGATATTTCCCACCACAAGTTACAGGAGCAATGATAGCTGTTATAGGTCTTAATTTATTACCAACAGCATTTGATATGGCATCAAATAATATTATGATAGCAATGATAACATTAGCTATAGCGCTTATTATAAATAACTTTGGTAAAGGATTTATAAAGCAATTAGGGATATTAATCGCAGTTATTATAGGATATATATTAAGCTTAGTATTAGGAGTGGTAGATACAACTACTATAGCACAAGCTAGTTTATTTGAAATACCAAAGTTTACATTACCGAAGTTCAGTTTAGAAGCAATTGTTATAATAGCGCCAGTTGTATTAGCAGTTTTTATGGAACATATAGGAGATATGACAACAAATGGAGCAGTAGTAGGTAAAAACTTCTTAGAAAATCCAGGTTTAAATAAAACATTACTTGGAGATGGATTAGCTACTATAGTAGCAGGGTTCCTAGGAGGTCCAGCAAATACTACTTATGGAGAAAATACAGCAGTACTTGCACTAACTAAAAACTATGATCCATCATTACTTAGACGTACAGCAGTATTTGCAATATGTTTATCTTGTATAGGAAAGTTTGGAGGATTTTTACAAAGTATACCAACCGCTGTTATGGGTGGTATAAGTATATTATTATTCTCTATGATAACTTTAGTTGGAGTAAAAACTGTAAAAGATAATGGATGTATAAAAAACAAGAAAAATATAATTATAATAGCAACAATAATGGTGATAGGTTTAGGAACTACTTACTTAAGTGATAAAGGTATAGTTATAGGTATACCAGTTACACAGGATGTAACAATAACAGGACTTAGCTTAGCGGCAATAGTAGGTATAGTATTAAACGTATTATTAAACAATTCAAATACAGATTCAAAAGAAGATGAAGAAGCAGTTAAAGTAAGAACAACAACTGCATAAATAAATTAAGATGCCTATGCATAGAATAAAATATTGATCTATGTATAGGTATTTTTTACGTATAATGAAATTATATAATGAAAAAAATGTGGATGACCTATGAATATGAGCAATATCAATAACTTTATAAAAGTAAAAAATGATATTTTGAGCAACGGATGTATCCATAGCGTAAGCAAGGATATATCGTTGGCGAAATGAGCGAAGCGAATTTTTTATTACAGGAAAACTATATTGTATAAAAATTCAAAGGAATTCATTATTATGGGAAGGGTTACAAAAAGCTAAGGCTGATTTTGGAATAGAAATAAAATATTTAGAATCAAAACAAGAAAGTGATTACATACAAAATATAGAAACACTTATGGATGAAGATACAGATTTAATAATAGGTGTTGGATATCAGTTAAAAGATTCTATAGAGGAATCAGCTAAGAATTATCCAGAACAAAAATTTGCAATATTAGATGAAACATATGATACAATACAAGAAAATGTCATTCCAGTTGTATTTAAAGAAGAAGAATCTGCATATTTAGTTGGTGTAATGGCTGCTAAGATGAGCAAAACTAATAAAGTTGGATTTATAGGTGGATTACCAGCACCATCAGTAGTTAGATATCAATATGGATATAAATATGGAGTTACAAACACAAATAAAGATACTCAGATATTAGAACAATATGTAAATTCATTTACAGATCAAGCAAAAGGAAAATCTATAGCTAAACAAATGCAATCATCAAATGCAGATATAATATTAGCTG
>PPYF01030898.1_pt1 | contig 10579 bp, 8 predicted proteins | sample 1559871 | NCBI WGS metagenome assembly PPYF01 (sample SAMN08240021, study PRJNA423297) | Human gut metagenome, whole genome shotgun sequencing project.
AAAATGTTGCCCGATATACACCGGGCAACACAAAAATTTTATATTTTTTTAATTGTCTACTTGACGGGATGCACACCAGGACTTCAACAGGTTGTGACTTTTTAAGGAATTGAAATACTGGAGGACTGACACTTATCTTATCATTTTAAATTATTTGATATTATAACTATCTTTAGAAGATTTCTGGACTTTATCCATTCGCCTTATAACTTTTTTTACTTTATTTAGCATTTTTACCACAAATTACTTTGTTTTTTCAAAAAATAAATTCATAAACACGCTCTAGTTAATAGAAAAAAGTAGTGACCATAAATAACTATACGATTACACAAAGGATAATTAAGAGTATTATGTAGATTCTATTTAGATATTTTTTCATAAATTTTCTCCTTTATATTACAGAGAGTGAGGATTCATTTGTTTCGCCAGCTCGTATGTATACCAACTTAACAAATCAGTCCTCATCCTCCTGATATTCTAAGATATCTCCAGGCTGGCAATCCAATGCTTTACAAATAGCATTCAACGTCGAAAATCGAATTGCGCTTACTTTTCCGGTTTTAATCTTCGACAAATTTACATTGGCGATTCCTACCTGCTCAGATAAATCTTTTAAATTAATCTTTCTATCTGCCATTACCCTGTCTAATCTCAATATAATTGCCATACTTCACCTACAACATCCCATCTACTTCTTTCTGTAAACTACATCCATATTTTAATACTGCCGAAAGGCAATACAAAACAAGCACAATCACAATTCCCAATACTACAGAAGAAAGATTAATTTCATTAACTGAACCAGTTGGGACAATAATGTAAACAAATAACGCTGCCGATATTTTATTAATCTGATTTGATATTTGGGGGATAAATGGAGATTCACTTAGCTCTATCCATTCAAAAATCTGCTTTGTAAACCTGGCTACCAAAAACAAACTAATACAATTAATAAGCAAGCATATAAACAACGTAAAAGGTTCCTGTGATGATAAAGATAGCTTTTTCATTTCTGTTGTTACAATGTCAGGCCTATCAATCTGTATCACAGTAAACACTACTAATGCTCCTATAGACAAAACAGAGCCGAAAATCTGTAGTACTTCTACCACTTTCAGCATAATTACCAGAACATGCGATACTTTCTTAAAGTTATCCATATAGCACCCCTTTCTTTAATCTACGAAAAAAAATACCACTTTAATATATGTTTGTCAACTATAAATATATGATAAACATTAATTTTTATATGTATTTCATAGTTTTTCTTACATATCGCAAAAGATTCAAAAATCAAATTTCCGGAAATTCTCAATTTATTTTTTAAGCTTATCCTACTTCAAAAATTGGTGAAATACTCAGCAACTGAATTAGCGGAAATTCTCGCTTAATTTCCTAAAAACAGCGCAAAACTTAATTCCATTTAAAATTTTAAACTTATCTTCTATCTTATATTCAAAAATGCCTCTGATTTTACCCAGAAGCATTCTTTACCTACATCTAATTTTCTCTTTTCCATATAAATTTATTGATATAACCAAGTTAAAACTTACTTTTTCCAACTCTATTCTGTCATAAGCCATGCTGTCCCATCTGGCATTCTGTTCAGATACCCTTTATACCTTTCCAGAATCTTTCCTGTCTCTAAATCTCTTACGATGACCTCTTCTCCATATCCATAATCCAATACATCCAGTGAATCCTCATTCCATTTAGAACTATACATTTTCTCGTTTTCTACAAACTCAATGCTTTCATTTTCTTCCAGATATATTTTCCGTTTCGGAGCCAAAAATTCTATGGCATTTTCTTCCATACTATTTCGTACAATCATAAAGGGGCTTTCAATTAATCTGATATTCATTAAGTCATCAATTTCCGAAAGCGAAATTTCTTCGATTACTTCAACACTTTCTTCATCTGGTTTATAGGCAATCGCCTGAAGGATTCTTTTATTAAAATCATATCTCAAAATCCCAAAAGAATTACTTGCCTTGTCATACACAGGAGCCTCCAGATACACATTTTTCTCCTGTTTTATCGGCTCATATGCCTTGCCAGTTTTATTAAAAAAGCATAACTTACTTCCAGCATACTCTCTTCCTTTTCCATATTCCTCCGCTACTTCCACATTAGACATCCACGTTGGATAAATACCGTAATACCACTCATCAGTATTTTCGAACTTCTCTACACAGAAATCTTCAAATCCATGAAATGTTTTTATCTCCATAATAATCTCCTTATCCTTTAAAATATAAAATTTGCCACAGGAAAGCAGACCCCCTCTTAGAGGAATGGTTTTTCAAACACGCTCTAAATCCAAAAACAGCTTCCAAAAAGAGAAGATATCCTATATTTGTGGCCTTATAGCGAGGATTGAATGTAAACCCGAAGGCAAACATTCAACCCACAGTGATAGAGTCACAAATATAGGATATCTTCTCTTTTTGGGAGCGTCTCTCCCTTACCTGCGGCAACCCAGAATTATTCTACAGTAACACTCTTTGCAAGGTTTCTAGGCTTATCAACATCAAGTCCTCTTGCAACGCTTACATAATATCCCATTAGCTGTAATGGAATAATTGCGAGTGTCGTTGTAAAATGCGGATCTGTCTTAGGCACATATACAACAAAGTCTACCATGTCTTCAAGGTAGTAACTTCCGTTCTCTGCAACACCCATCAGGTATGCGCCACGGCTCTTTACTTCCTGCATGTTACTCAGTGTCTTCTCGCAAAGGTGGCTCTGAGTAAGAACACCGATTACAAGTGTTCCATCTTCAATCAGGCTGATGGTTCCGTGTTTTAACTCACCTGCTGCGTAAGCTTCGGAATGTACATAGCTGACTTCTTTCATCTTCAGGCTTCCTTCCTGACAGATTGCGTAATCAAGTCCACGACCGATAAAGAATACATCGTGTGCGGATGCAAATTTATTAGCAAACCACTGAATTCGTTCTTTATCTGCTAAGATGCTTGCAACCTTTTCTGGAAGGAGCACAATCTCTTTGAGCATGCTATTGAGGGTAGATTCTTCAATCTCTCCTCTTACCTGTGCAGCGTACATGGAGAGGATATACATACAAATTAACTGTGTGCTGTATGCCTTAGTGGTAGCAACGGCAATTTCAGGTCCGGCTAAAGTGTACATAACGTGGTCTGCTTCTCTTGCAATACTGGAACCAACTACATTAACGATTGCTAACGTCTTTACTCCCATTTCTTTTGTAAGACGCAGTGCTGCAAGACTATCTGCTGTCTCTCCTGACTGTGAAATAATGACAACTAATGTATCTTGGGAAAGCTTTGGATTACGGTAACGGAATTCAGAAGCGAAATCTACGTCTACCATTAATCCTGTGAGGTCTTCCATCACATATTTGGCTGCAATACCAACATGATAAGCAGAACCGCAGGCTACGATACAAATTCTATGATACTGTGCAAATTCTTCTGGTGAAATACCGACAGAACTTAAATCAATCTTACCGTCTTTTACATATGTATTGATTGTATCTTTGAGTGCCTTTGGCTGCTCATGAATCTCTTTCATCATGAAATGCTCGAAACCGCCTTTTTCCGCTGCTTCTGCATCCCACTTAATGTTAACCATTTCTTTTTCAATCTCGTCACCGTTCATGTTAAAGAAACGGATGCTGTCTTCGTGAAGTTCTGCCATCTCCATGTTATCAAGATAGTATACATTTCTTGTGTAAGAAAGGATAGCAGGAACGTCGGATGCGATAAATGCTCCACCTTCATTCTGTCCAACGATTAATGGACTGTCTTTTCGTGCTGCGTAAACAACACCTGGACGATCTTTGAACATAATACCCAGTGCGAAAGAACCACGAACACGAAGTAATGCTCTTGACATACTTTCTAATGGGTTATGATCTGTCTTCTCATAGTAATAAGCGATAAGCTTCACTGCTACTTCTGTATCTGTCTCAGAATAGAAAGTATAACCTTTCTGTGTGAGATGGTCTTTTAATTCCTGATAGTTCTCAATGATTCCGTTATGAACCATAACAACCATCTTGTCATCACTACAATGAGGATGCGCGTTCTTCTCAGAAGGTGCGCCATGTGTTGCCCAACGGGTATGACCAATACCACATCCACCTGGCATCGCTTTTCCGCTGTCTGTCTTCTCTAACAGATTCTTAAGACGTCCCTTTGTCTTTACAATGTCTATGTCATTCTCAGCTTCATTGAAAACAGCTACTCCGGCTGAATCATATCCCCTGTACTCCAGTTTTGATAAACCATTCAGTACAATTGGCGCTGCCGCCTCTCTACCAGTATATCCAACAATTCCACACATATATAATCTCCTTTAAAAGTTAAAATGATTGAAACAATTTAAATTTTTCATCCTTAAGTGTAGCATGGCTATCGGGAAAAGGCAAGATTTTACGCGCCAATTCACTTTCCTGATTTTTTCGGAAACAGTTTGTTATTTTTATTAGGTTAGTATCCGGTTTTAATTTATTTTCTTCTTTGTTCTGTCGGATTTCTACAATTGTTATATATGCAGCTATTCAGAGTACTTGCAGTTTGCCCGTAATCCCTTTTTAATAAATACTGCTTTTCTCTGAATAGCTACTTTTCTAATATTAAAACTTATTCCCTCTGCTTATTTTTATTCCAAATTACTTAACATATTACAGACTCACAACAACCATATAACTTTTACCCGTTTAAGTGACATCCTCCCTCACCTATAGAGGTGGGGGCTTCCCAACCTCGGCAAGTTTGGTTCTCGTTCGATAACACTACTGTGCTAAGCATAAGCGATTCACGAACGCCCTGCTCTTTGATTTTTGCCTGAAGTTCAACGCTCTGTTTATCTTCTGGATTATCATAGTGTAAAGCTGCACCGACACCAACAAGTAAGTAGTCTACTGGAAGTCCATATCCTGCTGCTGTTGTTAATGGGCTGATCAGACGGTCTGTTGGGCTTAATTTACGAAGTGGCTCACGACCTACACGGCTTACATCGTCCTGTAAGTATGGGTTTTTGAAACGTCCGATAATCTTTTTGATGTATGCTGCATGTTTTTCAGGGTCGAAACCATGTTTCTTGATGAGTCCGTCACCACTCTCTTTCATTGCTTTAGATACGATGTCATAGATTTCTTCATCAGCGATTGCTGCATCGATTGTTGGGAATCCACGAAGCTTTCCAAGATAAGAAGTAATGCAATGTCCTGTATTTAATGTGAATAATTTACGCTCAATGTATGCCATTAAGTCATCTACAAGAGTCATTCCTTTGATTTCTGGAATCTCGCCCTTGAAGCTTGCGCGCTCTACATCCCATTCGTAGTATTCTTCTACTACTACATCAATGAAGTTTTCGCTCTTTACAGGAGGTACGATTCTGTCAACTGCACAATCTGGGAATCCGACATACTCATCTGCAAATGCTTTTCCTTCCTCGCTTAAGTTTTCGTAAACAGCTTTCTTTAACTGAGATGTTCCACGGATTGCATTTTCACATGCGATGATGTTCATCGGCTCTTTGTTTCCGTCTGCCATACGTTTTTCGATAGCTGCTGCGATTGTAGGAGCGATACGAGGTAAAATAACAAGACCAACAGCTGTTGTTACAAGGTCAGCACTTGCGATTTCATCTACTGCTTCTGGCTTTGTAGAATTTACACCACTGATGTTTTCGATTTTCTGATCTTCACATTCTACGTCCATTACATGAACTGTGTATGTTTTATCCTCATTAATTTTATCGATAATCTTGTCTACAACGTCTGCAAATACTACATGATAACCGGACTGACTAAGTAAAGCTCCAATAAAACCACGACCGATATTACCTGCTCCAAACTGAACTGCCTTTTTCATAATCTGACTCCTTCTTTCTTAAATCTAAACCTCGGGACTATTCCCGATGTTATTTCAATATGATTTTTTAATATAGTTTTTACTTAATTTAATTACTCACCTTTGTTATTTATTTTAACCAAAAGTTTTCATGATAGTGTCAACGTCAGCATTCTTTTTCAGTGTTTCGAGAAGTTCTTCGTCCTCAAGACTTGCTACGATGTTTCCAAGAATCTCAAGATGCTCATCACCAACACCTGCAATACCGATTACGAGATATGCTTTCTCATCACCAAAGTCAACACCTTCTGGATACTGCATTACTACGATACCAGATTTTTTAACGGTTTCTTTTGCATTAGATGTTCCGTGAGGAATTGCAACTCCCATACCCATGTATGTAGATACCATATTTTCACGGTCAACCATTGCCTGAATATAATCTTCATTTGTGAAGCCAAGGTCACATAAAAGCTGGCCTGCTGCACGAATTGCTGTTTCTTTATCTACACTCTTTAAGCCTGTTTTGATACCTTCTTTTTTAAGAACGGCTTTTTTTGCTTTCTTTTCTTCTTTTACTTCAGGTTCTACTGCTGGAGCTGAGGCGGATGTACCATTTGCACGTCCCTCTAACTCTGCATAGAATGTATCAAGGTTAGGATCCTGAAGGAAGTTTCCGATTGCTACTAATCTTGCCTGTGGCGCACTCTTAACTGCTCTGTCCTGTAAAATGTACTGGCATACAACGACATCTGCGTCTGCAGGAACATTATCTACGGATGTATTTGTTACTGTAATTCCAAGATTTAAAGGTTTAATACGATTTCTGAACTTTGTTGCTCCCATTGCAGAAGATCCCATACCAGCGTCACATGCGAAAACGATTTTCTTAATGTCATCTGCCTTAACATCTGCTCCGGAAAGAACTTCTGCTGCCTGTCCTTTGGACTCAGCTTTCATGTCGCTTGTCTTTTTCTGTGCATCTTCAAGACTCTTGCTTCCTGCCATCTTAACGATCGGTGAAGAAACTAAGAAAGATACTGCTGCTGCAATCAGAACACCAAGCGCTGTGATTACGATAGAACTCTTTGGTGACATTGACATAAATGCGATGATGGAACCAGGTGCGGAAGGTCCTACAAGACCTGCTTTTGTAATACTGTAGAAAAGGATCGCACAGATATTACCTGCGATTGGTCCAACGATTACTAATGGATTCATAAGGATGTATGGGAAATAAATCTCATGGATACCACCGAAGAAGTGAATGATAATTGCTCCAGGTGCGGAATCCTTTGTTGCTTTATCCTTAGAAAATGCCCAGTAAGCAAGAAGTAATCCAAGACCTGGACCTGGGTTAGCCTCTAACATATACATGATGGACTTACCAGCTTCTGCTGCCTGTTCAATTCCGATAGGAGTAAAGATACCATGATTGATTGCGTTGTTCAAGAATAATACCTTCGCTGGCTCAATAAAGATTGCTGCGAGTGGAAGAAGACTATGATCTACAAGTACCTGAACACCACCTTTTAATACTACAAGTACGGCACTCATGAAAGGTCCGATTGCATAGTAACCAACGATAGCTAATAACATACCGAAGATACCAATGGAGAAGTTGTTAATTAACATCTCAAATCCGGCTGGCATTCTTCCGTCCATTGCCTGGTCAAACTTTTTAATAACAAAACCAGCCAAAGGACCCATTACCATAGCACCCATCAACATTGGATAATCAGGTGCTCCGACGATTACACCGATGGTTGCGATCGCACCCATTACTCCGCCTCGGTCTCCACCGATTAACTTACCACCCTGGAATGCAATCAGGACTGGAAGTAAGTAATTAAGCATTGGTCCGTTTAAAGTTGCAAGCTGTGCATTTGGAAGCCATCCTTTTTCGATAAATAATGCTGTGATGAAGCCCCATGCGATGAATGCTCCGATATTTGGCATTACCATTGAACTAAGGAACTTACCAAAACGTTGTACTGCGTTTTTCATGTTACATATCTCCTCTCTTTTTTGCCCCTCCCCATCGGCTTAATACCTGTTTCCGTTTTACGTTTTGCCTCCGGCCTTGGGATATTGACACTGTGCTTTTTTGCACTGCCCTTGTTTTCTATGTCTCTATTGTAAAGCACAAAATGACAAAATTCAAAGGAATGATACCGCAACTTTGTCGGTAAGACTTCCCGACAAACTGTCACTTTATCATCAATATACCCAATTTCTTTGTCGCTCTTTTGTGCATTTTCACAAGAAGTATTTGTCAGTAAAATATTGTATAATAAGAAGAAGAATAGGAAAGGAAGAAAAAATCATGCAGCTCACACCACGCGCAGATAAAATAATCCGCATTCTGCTCCGCTTTTCACCGGACAGCCCTGTGACAATCGGTATCATTTCAGAAGAACTCGGTGTCAGCGACCGCTCCGTCCAGCGCGAACTGCCAACCGTTGAAAAATGGATGAAGCATAATGGCTTTTGCTTTGTACGCAAACGAAGTGTAGGACTTTTAATTGACGAGACACCAGAACGATTGAAAGAGTTAGCTGCTCTTTTAGATGAAAAAGATACAAATAGCTCCGCTCCTGCAGATAACCGCCCAGAAAGGCTGACTCTCTTATGTCATGACCTTCTCCTCGCAGAAGAGCCGATTAAATCTTACTACTTCACAGAAAAGTTCGAGATTTCCGAGGGTACACTTACTGCTGACCTTAACCAGCTTGAAACCTGGTTTACAAAGTATCAGCTAAAGCTCGTCCGCCGTCCCGGACTTGGTGTATTTATAGAAGGAACAGAAATCGCAAGAAGACAGGCATTGACTTCTTTCATATGTAAACAGGTAAATGAACATCACTCCATTGGCAATCTCCAGGACAAGAAGTTTCTGTCAGACCGAAATTTTATCAATGAAATTGATGGCGAAGTAATGGCCGAGGTTAATCACATCCTTGGCGGCTGTCAGAAACAGCTTGGTATGCAGCTTTCTGACAATGGATATTTACACTTGCTTGTATACACTTCCCTCTGTGTACAGAGAATGCAAAAAGGACGGTTTATCAAAGAACTCAAACAGTCTTATGCAGAAATATCTATCCAGCCGGAGTATGCCGTTTCCGAATATATTATGAAGGAATTACGCCAGTTTTTCCATTTATCTATTTCTGTCGATGAGACCATCTATATGGCTGTCTTTATTTCCGGACAGCGTATATGGCCATCTGGAAGCAGAGATTTAACTGATATAAAAAACCTTGACGTACATCAGATTACCCTGTCCATCATAAAAAAAGTCAACGAAATTTTACATATAAACTTTATGAGAGACAGCCGGCTCCTCACAGAATTAAGCGGACATATCCAACCGACCATTGCCAGACTCCGCGCTGGAATCCCTGTAGAAAATCCGCTGTTAAAGGAATTTCAGGAAAGTTATCCTTCTGTATATAAGGCTTGTGAAGAGGGACTTTCTCTCCTCTGTCCGATTCTTGGCATAAAAAAAGTTCCCGCCAGCGAAATTGGTTTTATTACCCTTTATTTCACAATGGCAATGGAACGTATTGAAAAAGAAATCAAAAAGCTTTCTGTTATGATTGTCTGTCCAACTGGAATCGGAAGTTCAAGACTTCTCACAGAGAGCTTGAAAAAAGAATACCCTGACCTTGATATCCGCGGTATAACCTCCGCTTTTGAATTAGATAATATTCGATTACAGGAAGAAGGCGTTGACCTTGTTATCTCCACTGTAAAGCTAGAGATTGCCTACCCATACATCCACGTCAATCCAATATTAACCCGTCAGGATAAAATACTGCTCGATTCCCGCATCAAAGTCATTCAGGAACAGAAAAGGCAGGCACAGGAAAAAGAAATCAAAGAACCCGAAGTTCCTTCTGATTCCTCAATCTGTAGAAAAGATGTAGAATTTCTCTCCGCCATTGGAAGCGAAATCTATGAACTGCTCGGCAATATTTACATCAATCAGGCTCCAATCCTGAAAAACAGAGATGAAATAATCTCTTACTGTTCCTCCCTGTATGCCGACACTTCCGACATGCAGGCACATTTATACAAAATATTAAAAGACAGAGATAACCTGGCTGATACCTATATCAAACCATTTCAGGCACTTCTCCTTCACGGAAGAAGTACAGAAATTTCTACCTCCTGCTTCGGTTACGTCCGGCTTGAACCACCAATCTATGAACGTGGACATATTATCCGGGGCGCTATTGTATCTCTGATTCCCTCGGGACCTGCAAGTGAAGTTGCTGCCCCGGTAACCAGTGAGGTAATCGGTGCGCTCTTAGAAGAACCAGCACTTTTAAAAGCATTACAAAGTCTTAACAAAGAGAACTTCACAAAACAACTAGAAGAAATATTACTACGATTTTATAAATCAACAGTACAAACAAGACTCCATCTAAAAACATCCGGTGCAGAAAAAGTATAAATAGGAATTTGCCGCAGGCAAAGAGACGCCCCCCGAAGAAAGTCTAGCCCTTATATTTGTGACTTTAGTCGCGGCGGTTTGAATGCTCGCTTTAAGCGCTCGCATCCAAACCTTGCTCCGTGGCCACAAATATAAGGGCTAGACTCTCTTCGGGGGCTGTGCTTTGGCTGGGGAGGGAAATTCTATTTATTACTGGAGGGATTTGAATAGGCTCCAGAAGGATGTGGCTTTCTGTGGAGTTGTTTTTTGAAGGACTGATACTTGAATTATT
>PPYF01269158.1_pt1 | contig 10579 bp, 11 predicted proteins | sample 1559871 | NCBI WGS metagenome assembly PPYF01 (sample SAMN08240021, study PRJNA423297) | Human gut metagenome, whole genome shotgun sequencing project.
ATTCCCAAACACCACCTAATAGACTGTATTTCAATTAATTCAAAGAGCGATTAGTCCACTTTAACGGGACAGTAGTGATTGGATATATAAGATTAAAAAACATAGTGGAGGTATACGTAAGATAAACGCTCCTTTGCCAAACTTAAAGCAAATTCAATATTGGATATTAGAGAATATACTGAATACTCAAAAAGTGAGTCCTTATGCTAAAGCTTTTGTGCAAGGGAAAAAGTTGAAGGAAAATGTTCGTTTCCATAGAAATCGAAAGATAGTTATCAAGTTTGATGTTCATGATTTCTTCGGATCGATACGTGAGAATTCTATTAAAGCAATATTTCGGTCATTTGGATACATTAACCCAGTTGCTGATTTATTGGCAATGTTGTGTTGTTTAGATCATGTTTTGCCTCAAGGTGCGCCGACTAGCCCATATTTGTCTAACTTGTATATGTTGGATTTTGATGCCCATATTGCCCAATATTGCAAGGAGCATACTATTTATTATACTCGGTATGCTGATGACTTGACTTTTTCTTCTGATTCTAATATAGATGAATATGAATTGACCAGTCTTGTTAAAAAAGAACTAAATATCATTGGGCTTTATTTGAATAACGATAAAACGAAAGTTATGCCAAGAAATACCAGGCAGGTTGTAACAGGAATAGTTGTTAACCAAAAACTTCAGGTAGATAAAGATAAAAGGCGTAAAATTCGTCAAGAAGTCTTTTATATAAAGAAATGGGGGTTGGAAAGTCATTTGCAAAAGATAGGTTGTTGCAAGAAAAACTATCTGAAACATTTGTTAGGTGAGATGACTTTTATGTTAAGTCTGACTCCGCAAAATTTGCAGTTGAAAGCTGATATAGAATATATACGCAAATTATGGGAAGAGAACCTGTAAACCACCAATACAGCGTAAGGTGCGGTAAATGAAAAATATTATCTTTGCACCTGTTTTAAAACTAACATAAAATGGAAAGGTTGCAATCCTTATTTAAAATTAAGCTATCCCAATGGTGTGATACTAATTCTCCCTACTGACATCATGGACAACCTCAAAGATTGGAAAGGTGTGGCGCTGATGTGTGATGGTTACTCTGGCTATGATTGGCTGAAGAAGATAAATGGTCGCATATAGTGTCGTTCATGCCCGAAGACCAATGGAACGAGCCTTGAAGGAAAATCCTAATCTGGCAAAGATAGGTCTCCTCTTCTACCTGAACATTAACCTGATTGAGGAGATGATAAAGTAGAAGAAACTTGAGGGCGAGGAGAAGGCACAGTTCAGGAAGGACTATGCTGAGCCGCTATGGGAGGGCTTCAAGCTATGGGCTGCAAGTACCATCTTAGATGTGCCAAAAGACAGCAATATATACCAGGCATTGAACTATATGTTGCGCAACTATACAGAGTTGACCAATTATATAGACATCCTAGATATGCCTTTGGACAACAATGATACCGAACGCCCGATCCGTGACATGGTGATGGGTAAGAAGGCTTATTTGTTCTGCCGTGACTTGGATGCTTGTAAGCGTGCAGCAATGATGTACTCCTTGTTTGGAGCATGTAAGGTGCTAGATAAAAATCCTGAGCGTTGGCTTTGTTATGTGTTGAAGCACATAGATTCTACGCTTGGGGATAAGTATTATACTCTTCTTCCTGAGTTCTGGGAAAATGAGGAATAATAAAAATGAATTTAATATTTAGTCAAATTAAGGTATAACCGCCATTAGCTTGTGTTGATAGAGGGCTAAACTTCATATACGTATAGGTAATATGCGGTGATACCGATACTTACGAAAAAGTATTTAACAATAAATATAAAAATGATATGAACAACTTCAAAGATATTAAAATAGCCGTAGCCGGAACTGGCTACGTCGGTCTGAGTATAGCAACATTGCTGTCTCAGCACCATCATGTTACAGCAGTAGATGTAATTGCAGAAAAGGTAGAGAAACTCAATAACCGTGTTTCTCCTATCCAAGACGACTATATCGAGAAATATCTGGCAGAGAAGCCTCTGAACCTCACTGCCACCCTTGACGGGAAAGCAGCATATAAGGATGCTGACTTCGTTGTGATAGCAGCACCTACAAACTATGACCCCGTAAAGAACTATTTCGACACGACACATGTGGAAGAGGTCATCGATTTGGTATTGGAGGTTAACCCCGATGCTGTGATGGTTATCAAGAGTACCATCCCTGTAGGTTATACCCGTAGCCTCTACTTGAAATATGCAAAAAAGGGAGTAAAGAAGTTCAACCTCCTATTCTCACCGGAGTTTCTTCGTGAGAGCAAAGCTCTCTACGACAACCTCTACCCAAGCCGCATCATTGTAGGTTATCCAAAGATAATCGATCGTCCTGAGTTCGAAGAAGAGAACGAGGCAATCAATGCTGTAACAGATGTAGAGATGTTGAAAGAAGCTGCCAAGACTTTCGCAGCTCTCTTGCAGGAAGGTGCTATCAAGGAGAACATTGACACCTTGTTCATGGGCATGAAGGAAGCAGAGGCTGTTAAACTCTTCGCTAACACATACCTTGCTCTTCGTGTAAGCTATTTCAATGAGCTTGACACCTATGCAGAGGTAAAAGGCCTTGAAACAAAGGCAATCATCGATGGCGTTGGTCTCGATCCGCGTATCGGTACCCACTATAACAACCCAAGCTTCGGCTATGGTGGCTATTGCTTGCCCAAGGACACCAAGCAGCTCTTGGCAAACTATGCCGATGTGCCAGAGAACCTGATAGAGGCTATCGTTGAGAGCAACCGCACACGCAAAGACTATATCGCCGATGCCGTTCTAAAGAAGGCTGGCTATTATAGCTATGCCGAAGACAACAGCTTTGATGCGACAAAGGAGCACAACTGCGTCATAGGCGTTTATCGCTTGACAATGAAATCAAACAGCGACAACTTCCGCCAGTCTGCCATTCAGGGCATTATGAAGCGTATCAAGGCAAAGGGAGCTGAGGTCATCATCTATGAGCCAACCCTCGAAGACGGCACTACATTCTTCGGAAGCAAGGTGGTGAACAACCTGGATGCTTTCAAGACACAGAGCCATGCCATCATTGCTAACAGGTATGATGCTTGTTTGGACGATGTAAAAGATAAGGTTTATACAAGAGATATTTTTAGAAGAGATTAATAACAATGGATAGAAATACAATATGTCTAATACAGCAAATAGAATAATAAAGAATAGCGGTTATCTATATGCAAATATGGCCTTCTCCATGTTTGTATCTTTATATTCAACACGCTTGATTCTTAATGCTCTTGGAGTATCTGATTTCGGTATATTTGCCATTATTGGTGGAGCTATTGGTATGTTGGGTTTTCTCAACTCAGCTTTGGCACAAACAACTCAACGATATATAAATTATGCAGAAGGTGCAGGGGCTGAAGGCGATAAAAAGAAAATATATACCGTAAGTGTGACATTGCATTTAGGAATGTCATTATTGATGGTAATTGTTTTTGAAATAGCTTATTTTTTCTTTTTTAATGGCATTCTAAATATACCAGCTGATAGAATTACATCTGCTAAATGGATTTATCAGTTTATGGTTGCCTCAACAGCATTGACCATTTTGTCTGTTCCATATGTTTCTATAATGAATGCTCATGAAAATATGCGTTTTTATAGTATATTGGGGGCGTTACAGACTATTATGAAATTGATGGTCGCATTTGCAGTTGTCAAGTTTTGTGGCGACAAATTGATTCTTTATGGAATTCTTACAACATTAATGACTTTTATTGTATTGATTATTCAGCAATTATATTGTAAGAGGCGTTATGCAGAATGTGAATATAATTATTTCAAATATTATGATAAAGACCTAATGAAGAACATGACCTCGTTTGCTGGATGGGGATTATTAGGATCTTCATCTTCCATGCTATCGCAATACGGTATGGGGATTGCTTTGAATGCTTTTGGAGGTACAATATTAAATGCTGCACAAGGTATAGCGAGTCAGATTTCTGGTCAGCTAATGGTTTTTTCCAGGACTATGATGATGGCTGTCAATCCTGTAATTGGTAAAAAAGCAGGAACGAAAGATAACAAAAGTCTTGTTGAAATGTCCTTAATGACTTCTAAGATGTCTTATTTAATTTTGGCGTTTTTCGCTTTCCCTTTTATTATTGAGGCTCCATTCATTATGAGAATTTGGTTAAAAAATGTTCCATTGTGGGCTGTCTTGTTTTTTAGATTTGAAATCAGTCGTGCTTTGTTAGACCAGTTAACCATATCTCTTGATACAGCGATACGATCAGAGGGACATATAAAGTATTATAATATTATTAGAAGTTTTACTTTTTTTATGCCACTACCGATAACAATCCTAGTTTTATATATTGGATATGCACCTTATTGGTACTATATAGTGTGGATCTTTTCATGGAATATATTCGGTGGTGTAATTATTCTGAGATTTGCTCATACTAATTGTGGTATGTCTTATGTTGATTTCTTTAAGGAGTTATTTAACAAATCAGTACTTATTGCTCTTATTGTTATTGCATGTGGGTGTATTCCAATTGCGTTTATGCAAGAAGGCTTTCTTAGACTTCTTGTTGTATCCTTATTTGTTGAAGTGGTTTTCATCTCGCTTACATGGATGTATGGCTTAAATGTAAGAGAGAGAGAAATTGCGATATCTTTAATAGAGAAAATAAAGTATAAATTAAAAAATAATTAAATGCTTGCAAAAATCAAACATATTCTTAATCTTCAGAATATCCTTTTATATATAGGTATTGCCTCAGGTGGTATGGCTTTGCCAACATTTATGTCTACAATCATAGGTATTGACTCTTGGCTTGTGCTTGTAATGTTCTTTTGCGTCTTCGTTATACTACATTATAGAAAAAAATCAAGAATATCAAATTCTTATATAAGTTATATTACAATACTTTTTGTTGCCTTATGCTTTGTCGTTTTGTCTTCAGGGCTGACTTTGGGAACATCTCTAAGTTGCGTAATATTATTATTGTCTGTGTATGCAGCTTATATAGTAAATCCTAAATATCTTTATCAAAGATATTTGAACATAGTATTCGTTATTTCTATGTTCAGTCTTTTATTTTTTATCCCACAATTTATAGGTGGCATAGATATATATAAGCCATTCTTTAGTTATTTATTTCCATCGTATTCTTCTGGAGAAATATATTCATATGGAGGCTTTATTTATCGTTTTGTTTTCCTTCATGAAAGTCGTAATTGTGGACCTTTTGGTGAGCCAGGACAATATCAATGTATATTGTGTGTTGCTATTTATTTGTCTCTTTTTATGAAAAATACAGGTCTTAGTGAAAAACGACGTCTGTTTTTTTCGTTAGTATTTATTGCCACGTTGATTACCACCCAGTCAACATCAGGTTATATAGCTCTTGGAGCAATTGTCTTAGCTTTTGTATTTTCTAAGCGTAAGTTTTCAACCAAGTATCAGAAATATTTTTTATTGTCAATTGCTTTTATGATGTTAGTCTTTGTGTTGTCTGGCATGTGGGAGAGTTTCATTCGTGCTACTATAACAGATAAATTAATGGGCGATGCAAATAGGCTCTCTTTAAGTGAAAGCTCAGGAGGGGCACGAACACAAAGTATAGAAGGTGTTATAAACTTGATGATTAAAGACCCTGTTGTCTTGTGGGGTATCGGCTATGATGAACTTGCAGATAAAGGCATTGAAGGTTGTTCTGGCCTATTGGCTATCCTATTGGCGATTGGTCTTGTGCCTTTTTCTATATTGTGGGGATATCCGATAGCAAAGAAATTATGTTATAATTCAGGCTTTATTGATATCTGTTTAAGCTTTTTTATTGTTGTCAATATGGGTCTAGGACAACCTCACATCCTGAACACATCGTTGTTTTTTATGCTATTCTATGGATGGTTTAATAAAGAAAAATTATAAACTCAACATATCTTATGAACTTATATAAATTAAGACAGATATTGCATTATAACACTCCTTCAAATATTCTGATGAAAGGATTACGTAAAATATATTCACATATTTACGGAGATAATTTAATTTTTTTACCTTGTGAGATGAATGCTCAAAAGGCATCTGATATTATTTATGAGTAACTTGCATCTGATAGACCTTCAATGATTGCTCGTTTTGGTAGTGTTGAGATACAGTTTGCAGTTAATTATATAGTAGAAAAGTAATATCGTTTCAACAAATATTACATTAATTTATAACCCATTTAAAAGAAAATTCACTATGATTTACTTAATATTAGGCGGAGGTCTTGGTAACCAAATGTTTCAATATGCATTTGGTAGATTCCTTTCTCTCAAAACAGGACAAGAAATAGTATTCAACACAGCACTTTACGATAATGGTATAAACAAGGACAGAGCTTTCTCTCTTGGTTATTTTTCAATACCAAATATTGTAATTGGGGGTGGTAAAGAAAATGCTGTACACTATAATTATTTCAAACAAAGAACCCATATTAGCAGGATATTGAAAAAGATATTACCAAACGTAATTTTTCGTAAAATATTCAATAGTAAGGGATTCTTCTTTTCTGCACAAGGACCATATAAATATTTTCCACCTACAATTTATACAGGATCAGGGGATATTTATGTTCATGGAGGCTTTCAAAGTCAGAAATATTTTGAGGAAGTAAAGGAAATAGTGAGAAAAGATTTTCATTTCTCATTTAAAATGAATGATAAGAATAGAGATGTATATAATGCTATTTGCAGCTCCAATGCAGTATGTTTACATATACGCCGTGGCGATTATCTTTCAGCTGAATATAAGGATCAGCTCGCAGTATGTGGCAAAAAATATTATGAATCAGGTATTGCATATATGAGAAAAAAGATCGATCGTCCTGTCTTCTTTATATTTTCAAATACTCACGATGATTTGGAATGGATAAAACAAAACTATGATATACCAAAAGAATCTTTTTTTGTAGATTTATGCAACCCTGACTATATGGAATTACGCCTAATGTCTGCATGTAAGCATTTTGTAATGTCTAATTCGTCTTTCAGTTGGTGGGCTCAATTTCTTTCTAACAACAATAATAAAATTGTAATAGCCCCTTCCATATGGGATAAACGTAAAGATTGCGATTCAGAAGATATTTACCTGCCACAGTGGGTAAAAATTAATGAAAATGGTGAAATAATTTAGATTAAATTAACATGAAACAAAAGAAAATTTGTGTTATAGTACCTGTATATAATTGCGAATCATGGATTGATGATTGTTTGCGTTCCATAACTACACAAACATACCAGGACATAATTATTGTTTTGGTAAACGATGGTAGCAAAGATCATTCACTTGATAAATGCAAAGAATGGGCCTCAATAGATACACGCATAGTTGTAATTGATAAGCCTAACGGAGGTGTCTCAACAGCACGTAATGCGGGAATTGATAAAGCCATACAATTACAGACGGATTATATCGCTTTTGTTGATGCTGATGATTGGATTGCACCTAATATGTATGAAGAAATGCTTGCTCTCATTGATCGTGAGAATGCCGATTTATGTATATGCGGAAGAACACGAGAATGTAAGGGGAAGTCTATCACTTATCCAGACAAAGGATATCAGGTATTTCTCAATGGACGATTAGATATGAGAAATCTTAGTAATCAATATGATATAAATATTAGCTGTAATAAGTTATATCCTATAAAATTGTTTGCTGAAGGTTTAAGATTTCCTATTGATATTCAATTTGGAGAAGATCTGGTATTTGAAGTAGAAGTGTTGAAGCGAACTAATATTATTGCCTATGTTTCCATTGGATATTATCATTACAGGGACAACCAAGATTCAGTGTCATACAATATGTCTAGGAAGAAATTGCAAGATGCTATTATCACCAACACTAAACTCTATCATTATATGAAAGAAAAAAAGTGCAATTTGACAATACCTTTTGATTTTGCATTTGGAGCATATGTTAGAGCTTACAATTCGGGTGGGGTAAAATGCAAATTCTATTTGGAATATTTAAAATTCTTCTTCAAAGAAATTCTTGTATGCAGCAAACATTTGAAATGTTGGATATTTCTTCTTTGCCCATATCTTTATAACAAACTGAAAAAATAGCATGAATATACTCATAACATATAGTAACGATAAATATCGTAATGCGCGTTTTTGGTGTTCCTTTACAGGTAAGTATATTGCAGGATTTGATAAAGTTTATGCCTTTGGTCCTGAAGATATTGATAATGCATTCAAAAGCAAATACTCTGATATATTGAAATATAAAAGAGGTAATGGACTTTGGCTCTGGAAACCGTATTTTATTGACATGGTTCTTAAATCATGTTCTGATGGCGATATAATTTTCTATTGTGACAGTGGTGCTTGTTTTAAGAAAAAGCCGCTTTATGTTTATCAAAAGCTAAAGGAATGTCCTATGTTTTGTTGTGATATTCCTTTGATTGAGTCAAATTTCACAAAACCTGAATGCTTTTTAAAACTAAGGTGGGCTGATATAGACGAGATGCGAAAAAGCAATCAGATTATAGCAACTTTCTTTGCTTTGCGTGTATGTAAGGAGACAAAACAATTTGTTAGAGAGTGGCTTGACATTTGTTGTGATATAGAAATGTTATCACCAAGTGGAACAATTATAGGACTTGATCATAATTATGGTAACAGTTTTGTGGCTCATAGAGAAGACCAAAGCTTGTTCAGTCTTTTATGTAAGAAATATAGGTATAACCCACATCGTGATATATCCCAAAGAGGATTAAATCCCATGTCCTATTTTAATCCAAATTATACTTATAAAGAGCCTCAACATGATGAGGATAAATCTTGTCCTACAATTTTGTGGCTTCATAAGTCTCCTAAACTGGGGATAATCTATTTTGGTAAATATTTTTTGCGTTTTTTGCGTGACAATATTTTTAAAATTATAAAGAGATGAAAAATATTAGGATTGTTTTTTTGACATTTTTAACAAAAGAGCAGATGCAAGATAAACCGTCCAATTTTGCTTATTATGTAAAGAACATGTTATCAGATAAAAGATTGGACGTGAGATTGCTTAATCTTAGAAATGTAGTTACCAAAAAAGGGATACGAGGTGTCTGGCAATTAGTAAATGCTATAAATAATGAAAAACCAGATATTGTTTATCTTACTGGTTTGATGGGATTAAACCATTTAGTCATTTGTCATGCTTTAAAATTTTTACGTTGCAAAATTTTTACATGGAAATATACTTTTTGTGCAACAGGTCGTAATAAGGTCGTTCATTTTATTTTGAAGAATATCTATTGGAAAAACATTTCTAGAATTTATATGGCGTATGATCGACATACAGAGAAAGCCTTACAAGATGGAATTGTTAAACCCAATCAGATTATAACCTTAAGTAGGGGGGTAGAATATCAATGGTATGAAAAGTTTATTGATAAATCTACAAAAGACAATGATTTTACAGTTGTTGCTACAGGAAAGGATAATAGAGACTATGACACTTTGTGTGCAGCATGTGAAAAGGCACAGGTTAAATGTTATGTCTACACCAGAAAACATGACAGTTGCTTAAAAGCTGCTAAGAAATTTGCAAATAGCAAGTATTGTAAAATTGTTTTTATGGAAGACTTGCATGTAACCGATGAATATGAATATATAATGCAACAGGTTGGCAAGGCTAACGTTCTTGCAATATGTTGTACAGATGTCCCTTATGGTGTTGGATATACAAATGTGGTTGAAGGTTTGCCTTATTGCATACCTATACTTATAACTAGCAATCCCAATGCTCATCTTGATGTAGAAAAAGAAGGAATAGGCTATAATATTGCTCTGTATGATATTGATGATTGGGCGGCAAAACTCAAATATTTGAAGGAACATCCAGAAGTAAGGACCAAGATGGCTAATAATGTAGAAAGATTGATTAAGTCGGAATGGAATGATTCGGTAACATCCAACTTTATAATTAATGATATGTTGAAAAATAAAGACTTATGAATTTCAAGGAATGTAAACAACTGATATCAGACGATCTGCATAAAGTGGCTTCTCATAATGTAGACAAGAATATTCTTTATTTCTTCTTAAGATATTTAATAACTAACACATCATTTAAATATTCTTTCTGGTGGCGAATAGGTAGTTATCTGAAACACTCTACGTCTCTTTTAAGTTTTTTCTATCCTATTGTTTATTTGTTTTATAAACATTATTCTTATAAATATTCTTGTCAGATACCTTTAGGCACACGAATTTTTGGGGGCTATCCTTCCAACATTATGGAGCAGTGGTTATTAATGGAGCTGCAAAAATAGGTAGGAACTGTACAGTATTCCATGGTGTGACAGTAGGACTAAAAATTGGTGGAAAAAATGAAGGTGTTGCTACGATCGGTGACAATTGTGTGTTGGGACCGGGATGTAAAATATTGGGCAAGTGTAATATTGGCGACAATGTCTTCATTGGTGCAAATGCTGTCGTCACTCATGATTCCTAAGACATCACCAAATTTTTGAGAGCTTTTTTGTGTTAAAATAAGCAAAATAGCCCCCAGAAAGCATA
>PPYF01546155.1_pt1 | contig 10579 bp, 9 predicted proteins | sample 1559871 | NCBI WGS metagenome assembly PPYF01 (sample SAMN08240021, study PRJNA423297) | Human gut metagenome, whole genome shotgun sequencing project.
GCAGTATCCTTTAAATTATACTTGAATCTGTATTAACGTCAATAGGGTGCGCTGTAAGCGCCCGCCGGTAACGAAAGTTACACAAATCGCCAACCGTCAGAACGGCGAATTTGCCGCGGGTCACACCCGCCGTTCCATCTGGGTTTCACGGACGAACATTCCCATCTTTTCATAAAAATGACGTGCGCTGTCGTTTCCCTCCCAGACGTTCAGCGTAACAGTGTAACAACCTGTCTGCTTTGCAAAATCCATTACATAGTCAAAAAGCGTAGTTCCTATATGCCGACCTCTTGCGTTGCTGTCAACACATAAGTCATCTATATACAGCGTTTTTATATCTGTCATATTTGTTGCAAAAGCAGGCTCTTTGAGTATACAGAACGCATATCCCTGCACCGTGTCGCAGTCATCTACAGCCACAAATACAGGCGTCTTTTCATCAGCGAATATGTCCGACAGCTGATTTTCCGTGTACTTTGTCGTACCGTGTATAAATAAGTCGGGTCTTAAATCAGCGTGAAGCTCCAGTACCTGAGCGAGCAGCTCCGTAACACGCTTAATATCCTTGTCCTGCGCTCTTCTTACTCTTATCATCTTATGGCTTTACTATCTTGCAGTAGCTCTTTTTACCCTTCTTGATTACGGCAAATTTGCCTATCTCTATCATAGCCGCAGGGTCAGTCACCTTTTCATCGTTTACACTGATGCCGCCGCCTGTTACGTTTGTTCTTGCCTCTCTCTTTGACGGACAGAGCTTTGATGCAACAAGAGCGTCAAGAATACCGATCTTACCGTCGTTTACAAGCTCGGCAGGCATAACCGCAGTAGGCATATCGCCGCTGACGCCCTTACCGCCAAACAGTTCCTTTGCGGCGGCTAAGGCCTTTTCGGCTTCTTCCTCTCCGTGTACCAACTTGGTAAGCTCGTAAGCGAGTATTTCCTTAGCCTTGTTGAGCTGTGCGCCCTCCCAGCTTTCCATCTCTCTTATCTGCTCAAGCGGCAGGAATGTAAGCATCTTTATGCACTTCATAACATCTGCGTCGGCAACGTTTCTCCAGTACTGGAAGAATTCAAACGGGCTTGTCTTTTCAGGATCGAGCCATACAGCGCCCTTTTCGGTTTTGCCCATCTTCTTGCCCTCGGAATTTAAGAGCAGGGTAATGGTCATTGCGTGTGCGTCCTTGCCGAGCTTCTTTCTGATAAGCTCCGTACCGCCGAGCATATTGCTCCACTGATCGTCACCGCCGAACTGCATATTACAGCCGTAATCCTTGTACAGCTTGTAGAAGTCGTAACTCTGCATTATCATATAGTTGAATTCGAGGAACGAAAGACCTCTTTCCATTCTCTGCTTGTAGCACTCAGCACTCAGCATCTTGTTTACAGAGAAGCAAGCGCCTACTTCACGCAGTACGTCCACATAGTTAAGGTTCAGCAGCCAGTCCGCATTGTTTACAAGCAGTGCCTTGCCGTCCGAGAAATCTATAAAACGGCTCATCTGCTTTTTGAAGCAGGCGATATTATGCTCAATATCTTCCTTTGTGAGCATCTTTCTCATATCCGTCTTGCCCGAGGGGTCACCTATCATACCCGTACCGCCGCCGAGAAGCGCAATAGGCTTGTTGCCTGCCATCTGTAAACGCTTCATAAGGCACAGCGCCATAAAGTGGCCAACGTGCAGAGAATCAGCTGTCGGGTCAAAGCCTATGTAGAATGTAGCCTTGCCCTCATTTATCATCTTGCTTATCTCTTCTTCGTTAGTAACCTGAGCGATAAGCCCTCTTTCAATAAGTTCTTCGTAAAGTGTCATTTTCTTCTTCCTTTCGGTTTATTTTGATTTTTTCTTTTAAAAACAAATGTATGTCCGTTTACAATATCACATTGATTTGTATCAGGTACACTACCTATCCATTTGTACTAATTCTTGGCTCCCTTGCCAAAGGGAGCTAAATGTGATAGCGCTTTGCTGAACTTTCATCAAATTACAATATCACACCACCATTGTTAGGCGCACTCCCTATCCATTTGCACTAATTCTCGGCTCCCTTGCCAAAGGGAGCTGGATTGCGGCAAGGCTTTTTTCATATTGTATATTGCTATACTCTGCGATTTCAGCAACGTTAATATCTGTTTAGCTTTATTTGCCGCAAGACTGAAGGATCGTTTGCACCAAACCTTTCCGCTTTTAATAACACCTCCGCTGACAATCCCTCAGTCACAGTGACGAAAAACTCAGTTCTGTGCCAAATCATCGTTATCCTGACATATAAAGCAACATTGAAAACGTTATGCCGCACTGTGCCAGCTCCCTTTACACAAGGGAGCTAAATGTGATAGTGCTTCGCCTAACTTTCGTCAAATCTCAAATCAAGTCTGCGCTAACGTTCATTTCCGACCGTTCCGCTATCCCTCAAAAATCCACAACATTATCAAAGGTCGGAATTTGCCGCGGCTCACAGCCGCCCGCCGTCAACGCAACTAAAGCCTATATCCATCTTTTTAAAAGGCGAATTTGAGGCGGCTCACAGCCGCAAGGTCGGAATTGTCAGCGGCACCGCCGCCTTAGAGTTGTTCGGCTAAGCTGTAGATGAGCTTTTCTGTCTTTTCCCAGCCAAGACACGGGTCGGTTATCGACTTGCCGTAAACCGCATCGTCTGTGCTCTGGCTTCCGTCCTCGATGTAACTTTCGATCATAAGTCCCTTGACAAAGCCCTCAAGATCCTTGCTGTGACGGCGGCTGTGCAGAATTTCATTTGCTATTCTAATCTGCTCGAGATACTTTTTGCCGGAGTTTGAGTGATTGGTATCAACTATGACCGCCTTGTTCTGAAGATCCTGCTTGCAGTACAGCTCATAGAGCAGTGACAGATCCTCATAGTGATAGTTCGGTATCGTCTGACCGTGCTTGTTTACAGCGCCACGCAGGATAGCGTGTGCAAGCGGATTTCCGCTTGTGTGCGTTTCCCAGCCTCTGTATATGAAAGTATGGCTTGCCTGCGCCGCACGGATAGAATTGAGCATTACCGACATAGTTCCGCTTGTGGGATTCTTCATTCCTACAGGAATATCAAGTCCGCTTGCGGTAAGTCTGTGTTGCTGATCCTCTACAGAGCGTGCGCCGACCGCAACATAAGACAGAAGATCGGACAGATAGCGGTCATTTTCGGGGTACAGCATTTCGTCAGCACAGGTAAAGCCGGTCTGCTCTATGGCGTGAAGATGAAGCTGTCTTACCTTGATAAGTCCCTCGAGCATATCCTCGTGCTTTGTGGGGTCGGGCTGATGTATCATACCCTTGTATCCCTCGCCTGTGGTACGGGGCTTGTTAGTGTATATTCTCGGTATGATAAGTATCTTGTCCTTTACCTGCTCCTGAACGGGTACAAGCCTTGAAATATAATCAATAACCGGCTCTTCCTTGTCGGCGGAACAAGGTCCTATTATAAGCAGGAACTTATTGCTCTTTCCCGTGAATACATCAGCTATTTCCTTATCCCTCTGTGCCTTTATTTCCTTTACCTTTTCACTTGCAGGATACTTTTTCTTGATCTCCTCAGGATCGGGCAGACGTACCAGTAAATCCATGCTCATTGTCTTTCGACCTCCAAAAAATAAATTTTGGTCTTTTTCTTACGGGTGGAAAATAAAAAAGCCCTCCGTGCAAAAAAATGCACAGAGGGCGAATTATCGCGGTACCACCTCAGTTTATCCGTGCGTTTAGACCATTTCACACGAACCTCAAAAGCTATAACGTAGCTACCGTTCCCGAAGGACAGCTCAGGGGCGTATCTTCACATTAAAACGTCTGCCGTTTCACACCGACCAACGACTCTCTGAAAGCACGTTTCACGCTACTTTTTCCCTTCAAAGCCTTTAATATATCGCTTTAAACCGATTGTAGCATATCCTTGCTGTTTTGTCAAGAGAAAATTTCGTTTTAATTTTTTGCTTATAATCCCTTACGCCACCTTTGAGTAATCAATAATCGAAATTTCCTGCATCATCTTTCTACAATGTTCTATGATTTCTTCAATCTTTTTTACCACATCACCTGTATAGGTCACTTCATTACACTGATTACATTTATAACACGGAACATTTCTTATAATTATAAGGCAATTGCCTAAATCGGTAACACTGGTTGTAAAACCTTTTTCGGCTCTTGAGCCACAATTTGCACATAGTATAATCAGTTCCTCCTTGTTTTGAAATCATAATTATATTTTATTATACTCAATTATACAAAAAATTCAAGCGGTCACACCCTGTCACAACAAAACGCAACATCTATATATCTGAATTTTCAGATTAAATTACACCTTTTTACAGGCAACATATATTAAATACTTCCGTAAACCGAAATCATTTGATTTTATCCCCCGTGCGTGTTATACTTACAATATAAGTTTAAACTACAGGATGGAGTGATAAAATGGCTCTTGAAAACAAATTAGGCATAACCGATTCTGCCGAACTTGCCCGTGAAGAAGAGAAGATAAGCAAGAAAAAGGCCGTGTGGCTGTTTGAAAGCGGAACACTTGATACTCTGCCGGTGGGTACATTTTCAGCTTTGCAAGCTATCCACAAATACCTTTTTGAAGATATTTACGACTTTGCCGGTAAATTGCGTACAGTGAATATTGCAAAAAGCAATTTCCGCTTTGCTCCTCTGATTTATCTTGAAGCGGCACTTGCAAACATAGACAAGATGCCGCAGTCAACTTACGATGAAATCATTGAAAAGTACGTTGAAATGAACATTGCACACCCGTTCAGAGAGGGCAACGGACGCAGTACACGAATATGGCTTGACCTCATGCTCAAAAAAGGCATATCCAAAGTTGTTGACTGGAGCAAGGTCGATAAAGAAGACTACCTGCTTGCAATGGAACGCAGTCCGATAAAAGACACTGAAATAAAAGTAGTGCTGAGATCCGCACTCACAAGCGACATAACCAACCGTGAGCTTTATATGAAGGGCATTGATCACAGTTACTATTACGAGGGATATACCACATTTAAAACAGAAGAATTATAATTATTCTTATGCTCCCACCTGTTTTACCCCCATTTCAGTTTTGGAAAAATGTGAAACTTACCTTCATTTTCTTTGGAATTTTGTGAAAACAGATGATATCTCATCAAGTTCACTACACAAAATCCCGTTATTTTCTTTATCTATATAATACTTTACAAACACAAAAACCGCCGTCCTCACCGACAGCGGTTTTCTCATATAAAAACTTAAAAATCAAACTATTAAATACGCAGTAACCCATTGCCACCGCCGATAACGTAACCTTCGCCATTTGCCAACATTCAGAACGGCGAATTTGAAGCGACACACAGCCGCACCGCCGCAAAAAAGGATACCGCAAGCTTAAACCGGTTGCAGTATCCTTTTAATTATGCCTGAATCTGTATTAACGTCAATAGGGTGCGCCATAAAGGCGCCCGCCGGTAACGTAACCTTCGCCATTCGCCAACCGTCAGAACGGCGAATTGTCAGCGGCGACCCGCCGCAACGGCACATTGCCGTTAGTTCATATATTCACCGTTATATTCAAGAAGCGTTACACTGTCAACACCGTCGATAGCCTTGAATCTTGAAAGCTGTGTTGTGTCATTATTTGCAGTCTTTATCTCGATAGTCAGTTCAACACGGTCGTTTATCTGAGTCTTGTTCTTCAGTTTGTACTTGAGCGTTCCGAGCAGTGCGTTGACATTGCTCTCAGCGTCCGTACCGTAGCGTACAACAAGAAGATAGCAACGGCGTTCCTTCTTCACCATAGTAAGAATTATGTACAGTGCCGCAACAAAAACAGTACCTATGATTGCAACAAAGTAAAGTCCTGCGCCTGCCGTGATACCTGCGCCTACTCCCCAGAACAAAAATCCTACATCGAGCGGGTCCTTTATTGCCGAGCGGAATCGCACGATAGACAACGCACCGACCATACCGAGCGACAGTACAAGGTTTGCGCTGATAGTCATTATGATAAACGCCGTAACCACCGTGATGAGCAGTACAAGTATGTTGAAATTGTCGCTGTAGACAACCCCTCTGTAGAACATACGGTAAACAAGATAAATTATCGCTCCGCACAGTGTAGCCGTGAGCAGTGCTAGCAGTATTCTCGGCAGTGATAAGCTCTCAAGCTGTGCCGTAATATCAAAGCTCTGTCCTATAAGGGATAATAAATCGTCCCCCGTGCTTTCCGCAAGTGCGGTCAGATGTTGTAACATTTTAATTTTTCCTCCGATCAGTTTTCCATGGCGGAACTCATGTCCGCATATTAAGGCTTACCAGCTTATCATGGCATAGTAAAAATTTCGATACCGAATCCTGTCTTAACTTTACACCCGTAATCAGTTCTCCGAGATAAGACGGCAGATAATCGTCATACTTTATCTCAATTACCGCCGTGAAATCTTCAACAGGCAGATATCTGACGCTGTCCGACAGCATATCGTCCGAAAATGCCCCGACTTTGAATCCGCTGTCAATGGTAAATCGCACATTGCCCTCCGGATTTATAAACGCCTGCCTGTTATAGTCCACTATAACCGACGGACGGAGCATAGCCAGCGAGTTACTGTAGGATGCGTCCTCAAGAACAGACCCCTCGTATTCACCGCTCCATACAAAAGAATAATCTCCCTTTAATATAGAGTGATACTGTTCGGGGTTTATCCATATCCCACGCTTTGACGTCATATCCCTGTCCTTGTATTTGCACTCGAAATGAAGCAGATCCTCCGACAGGTCATATGTCCTTATACGGTATTTCTTACGGGTATCCGCACCTATCAGCTTATCGTTATACGCCGAGCGGTATACATCGTCAAGGTATACGCTCGTTATACGATAACAGCCGTTTTCACCGTGCCTGTCGGGTGTCATGACAGCCGAGAAACGTTCTCTCAGTACCTCGCACTGTGCTACAGTAGCAGGAAACTTGTATTCATGCCGTAACGTACGTTCTCTGTATTTCATGCCGTCCCTCCCCGCATACAAAAAATCGTATAAAAGCATTAAATGCAGTAATAGTATAGCATATCCGACAGTAAATTTCAACAGATTTTCTGCATATCCGTTCTTATTTTTTGTTGTAATTATCTGTAATGTAAAATCCGACACCCTTTCTATGCAAAAAGCGCTTTACCTGATGAAATGGTAATCCATACTTTTACTTTTTCGTTTTTTCACCGCCTGTTTAAAATAGTTTTTCTTCTTATTAACACCCGTACAAGCTCATTTTAAGCGGAGTTATTCACATATTCAACGGAGTTTTCCACAAAAAAACCGAAATTTACACCACACATCAGTGGAAAACACATTATTTTCAACATTTTCAACCGCTGTACCTGTTGAAAAGCGGGTAAATCGGTGCATTATACGCTATGTTATCAACATCGCTGTTGTGTAAATCTGTTACAATATACTGTATGACAATATGAAATTTTCAACTTAACAACCGTTCTCATTTAATTTCCTTTTTGTACCACTATATAACATTATTTGTAAAACGCATTTTTTGATTTCAACCGCCACGTTAAAAAAGTTTTCAATGTGCTTTTATCGGAAGTTTTAACAATTTCAACGGAGTTTTCCACCGTTTCTCACAGAATTTCACCGGAACGTGTTGAAAACACGGTAGTTTTCCACACTTTTCTGTTGAAAACTAATATCCGCAGCGTATAATTTTACATATATTTCCTATAATACACTTTGTAATCTTGAATTGTTGAAAAAAGGAGCGTATAAAATTGGTAAAAGCGGTGAACAAACTGGTGCTTGAGATAAACAACACTGAAAACGAATATTTTGAAAAGGCGATTTTCTATATCCGCCCCGAAATGTCGTGCAGCAGTAAGCTCGGAAACCAGGCACAGCTGTATCTGAACGGCATAAGTCTTGAAAAAGCAGGGAAGAGTCCCCACAAAAACAAGCTTCCCTTTATAATAGGTGCAGTTATCGGAACGGTCGGCGCAGGGATAGTGTCTGCAATATTGCTTCTGACAGGAGTATTATAAACTTTTCCGTATATCCTTCAAAAACTCTGTTTTCCTCTGTTGCCGGAAATCCGGATAATAACTCACTGTTAACGTCTTTTTATACACTCCGATAAATCCGCAATATCATATTGCCCCGCCGTCAACGCAAGTTTTGCCATTCTCCGGCTTTGCAAAAGGCGAATTTGAAGCGGCTCACAGCCGCACCGCCGTCAACGCAAGTTTTGCCATTCTCTGCTTTTGAAAAAGGCAAATTTGAAGCGGCACATTGCCACTGTGTAAAATTTTTGTAAAGTTTGTCACCGTAACTTGTTTTTCTGTTGCTATTAAAGCAGGAAAATGTTATACTGATTATGACCGTTTTTAATATGCAAACGGTATGAAAAATGTATCGACAGCTTTATTGGAAGAAAGGATATTTATGAAAAAGACAAAGATAGTATGCACCTTAGGTCCCGCAACAGATGACGACAACGTTCTGCGTGAGCTTATAAAGAGCGGTATGGACTGCGCCCGTTTCAACTTCTCACACGGTACTCACGAGGACCACAAAAAGCGGTACGAGCAGGTTGAAAGAATAAGAAAGGAACTCAGACTTCCTATACCGGCTATTCTTGACACAAAAGGTCCCGAGGTAAGAATAAAGAGCTTCAAAAATGATAAGCCCGTAGAGCTTAAGACGGGCAGTGAATATACCCTCACGACCGAAGATGTTATCGGCGATGAAAAGAGAGCCGCCATAAACTATCCCAATCTTGCAAGTGACATTGAAACAGGCGTTACTATCCTTATAGACGACGGTCTGCTTGAACTTAAGGTAACAGAGATCGACCGCAAAGAGAGCGGCGACGATATTCGCTGTAAGGTTATCCACGGCGGTATATTAAAGCCAAATAAAAGCTGTAACTTCCCCGGCATACATCTTTCAATGCCCTATCTCAGCGAGCGTGACAAGAGCGATCTGCTTTTCGGCATAAAGACAGGCTTTGATATAGTTGCGGCAAGCTTTGTTACCCGTGACGAAGATATAATACAGATAAGAAAGCTGCTTGACGAAAACGGCGGCAAGGATATAAGCATAATCGCAAAGATTGAAAACCAGGACGGCGTTGACAATATAGACGATATTCTCCGTGTTGCAGACGGTATAATGGTTGCAAGAGGAGATATGGGCGTAGAGATTCCGTTTGTTGAGATACCCAGGATCCAGAAAGAGCTTATCCATAAGGGCTACAACGCAGGCAAGCAGGTAATAACAGCTACTCAGATGCTTGACTCGATGATAAAGAATCCCCGCCCGACAAGAGCGGAAACGACAGACGTTGCAAATGCTATCTATGACGGCACAAGCGCAATTATGCTTTCGGGCGAAACCGCCGCAGGCGCATATCCTATTGATGCGGTAAAAACAATGAAGGCTATCGCTGTAAAGACAGAGCAGGATATAGACTACCGCAAGCGTTTCTTCACAAGAGAAAACGAGGGCGTACCGAACGTTACAAACGCAATAGCGCACGCAACGGTAACAACCTCGATCGACCTTGGCGCAACCGCTATACTTACAGTTACAAAGGGCGGACGCACAGCAAGAACATTATCAAAGTTCCGTCCCACCTGTCCTATAATTGCGGCTACCACAAGCGAAAGAGCACAGCGCCAGCTTAATCTTTCGTGGGGAGTTATCCCGATAAAGTCGGAAGAGATGAGCGACAGCGACTCGCTTTTTGACCACGCAGTAACAAGAGCGATGGAAGAGGGACTTTTAAAGGACGGAGATCTTATAGTTATCACCGCAGGACTTCCGCTCGGAGTTTCCGGCACAACGAATATGATGAAGGTGCATATTGTCGGCGATGTTCTGCTTAAAGGCAAGGGTGCTACCGCAAAAACAGTGACCGCCCCCGTCTGCGTATGCAAGAACGAGGAGGATGCAATAAAACTCTGCCATTCCGGTGATATTCTTGTTATTCCTAAGACAAGCAATAATATAATGTCTGTTCTTAAGAGTGCCGCAGGAATTGTAGTAGAGGATACAAACCCCGACTGCCATGCGGCTGTTGTAGGTCAGGCTCTTGATATTCCCGTGATTTACGGCGCAGAAAATGCCTCAAACGTTTTAAAGAGCGGCGTCACAGTTACAATTGACGCCGAAAAAGGTCTAATCTGCTCGTCAAATAATTAAGCGGCGGGCGGCTGTGAGCCGCTTCAAATACCGACCTTTTTTAAGGTTGGTGCGTTATTAAAGTTAGCAAAACGGTCGGGAATAAACAAAGCGATGATTAGTAGATAAGCGGTGTGGCAATGTGCCGCTTCAAGTTTCACCTTTGAAATTGTCTGAGCTATCCACAGGATAGTGAAACGGCGGGATTACACAAAGCAATAAAGTTAAGCGGTTACAGTGATACGCTGTGACCGCTTTTTGTATTATTATATTTTAACTGTCATCTTTCCGCACCAACCTTTCCAAAAACCGCACTATCCCTTGCCTAGCACTAAACTTGCCTCCCTTGTCAAAGGGAGGTGGATTGACGGCAAGGCACAAACTGTTACCTTATTGCGTTTT
>PPYF01269841.1_pt1 | contig 10578 bp, 7 predicted proteins | sample 1559871 | NCBI WGS metagenome assembly PPYF01 (sample SAMN08240021, study PRJNA423297) | Human gut metagenome, whole genome shotgun sequencing project.
CATCCCCTCCTCTTCCAAAGACGTTCATAAACGGGGCGGACGGCGGGCGCGGCGGCGCGAAGGGTTGGACCTTGGCGGAAGTTTCCCGGCGGTGCGTTTTGGGGTCTTCCTGTTTTTTTGAGACAACCCTGTAACGGGTACGGCTGACGTCGACGGGACGTCCGAGACACGAAACGGTTCCGAATCGGCTTGCGCCGATTCGGAACCGTTTCGTGTCTCGGACATTGCGCCGGGGTCTGGGGGGCGGCTCGCCCCCCAGACAGGGTCAAGGGGCGGTAGCCCCTTGCCGCCGGAGGCATTGCCTTAAATGACCTTGTTCAGAGCATATTCGAGAATGCCCTCGGCCCCGGCGGCGCGGAGCTGGGGGATAAGATCGCGGACGATGCCGGTGCTGACCACGGTTTCGAGGGAGAGCCATTCGCCGTTCTGGAGCGGGGCGACGGTGGGCGAGTTCAGGGAGGGGAGCAGGGCGAGGATGGCGTCCAGCTTGGCGGCGGGAGCGTTCATCTTGAGGCAGACGAGCGACTCGGCGCGGAGGGCCCCCTGAAGGAGCAGATCGATCTGCTCGATCTTGCGGCGCTTTTCCGGGTCCTGCATGGCGGCGGCGTTGGCGATGAGCACGGTGTTGGTCACCAGCACCTCGTCGATGACGCGCAGGTTGTGGGCGCGGATGGTGGTCTCCGTCTCCGTCACTTCCACGATGGCGTCGGCGAGGCCCTCGACCACCTTGGCCTCGGTCGCGCCCCAAGAGTAGTTGATGTTCACCGGGATGTCGCGTTCCTTGAAGTACTCGGTGCACACGCCCATGAGCTCGGTGGCGACGCGCTTTCCGGCGAGGTCCTCGGGCTTGTGGTAGGGCGAGTCCTCGGCCACGGCGAGCACCCAGCGGGCGGGCTTGTTGGACACCTTGGAATAGATGAGATCGGACACGACCACCACGTCGGCCTTGGTTTCCCGCACCCAGTCCTTGCCGGTCAGGCCGAGGTCGAGCACGCCGTCCTGAATGTACAGCGGGATTTCCTGCACGCGGCAGAGCCGGGCCGTGATCTCGGGATCGTTGATGTCGGGGAAGTAGTTGCGGGGATGCTTGCGGACCTTCCATCCGGCACGGTCAAACAGATCGATGGTCGTATCTTCCAGAGAGCCTTTGGGAAGGCCGAGCTTGAGCAGGGGATTAGCCATTGTACACCTCTTTGGGGTCGAAGACGAGTTCGGAGCAGCGCTCCACCTTGCCGTCGCGGAGTTCGCGGGAGAAACAGCTGCGGTATCCTTCATGGCAGGCCGCGCCGCCGATCTGTTCGATGAGCAGCACCACGGCGTCACTGTCGCAATCCAGCCGGATGGACTTGATCTTCTGCACGTGCCCCGAGGTGCCGCCCTTATGCCACAGGCAGTTGCGGCTGCGGCTGTAGTAGTGGGCCTCGCCCGTTTCGAGGGTTTTCTCCCAGGCTTCGGGATTCATCCAGGCCAGCATGAGAACATCAAGGGTTTCCGCATCCTGCGCGACGGCAGCGATGAGGCCCCCAGATTTGCTGAAGTCCGGCGTAAAAGCAAGTGACGATTCCATGAAGTCTCCTTGGCGTTGGTATGGTTTTCAAACGCAAAACGCCACGGACTCCGAAGAGGCCGTGGCGCTTACGTACGCTTGCATTAATGGAGCAGGCCGCAGTCGTTGAGCGTCTGGGTCAGCTTTTCGAGATTGCCCGGCATGAGCGGGACCATGGGCAGGCGGAATTCGAGATCGAGCTTCCGCATCATGCACACGGCGGTCTTCACCGGGATGGGGTTGGTTTCGAGGAACATGGCCCGGTTGATCGGCATGAGCGCGAAGTGCAGGCGGCGGGCTTCGTCGAGGTTCCCGGCGAGCGTGGCCTTGCACAGCTCGGCCATCATCTTGGGCGCGACGTTCGCGGTGACGGAGATGACGCCGCAGCCGCCCACGGCGATGTGGGGCAGCACGGTGAAGTCGTCGCCCGAAAGGATTTGGAAGCCTTCGGGGCACTGTTCCACGAGGTCGGAAACCTGAATGAGGTTCGCGGTGGCTTCCTTGATGCCGACGACGTCGGGAACGTCGCGGGCGATGCGGGCCACGGTCGGGGGCAGCATGTTGCAGCCGGTGCGGCCGGGCACGTTGTACAGGATGACGGGCATGGACACTTCGGAACAGATGGTCTTGAAGTGCTGGTACAGGCCTTCCTGCGTGGGCTTGTTGTAGTAGGGCGTGATGTGCAGGGCGGCGTCGGCGCCGACCTTTTTGGCGAACTGGGTCAGGGGGATGGCTTCGCGGGTGTTGTTGGAGCCCGCTCCGGCGATGACGGGGACGCGTTTGTTGACCTGCTCCACGCAGATGCGGATGGCGGCTTCGTGTTCCTCGTGGGACATCGTGGCGGATTCGCCGGTGGTGCCGCAGGGCACGAGGCCGTCGATGCCCTGTTCGATCTGCCATTCGATGAATTCGCGGTAGGCTTCCTCATCGATCTTGCCGTTCTTGAACGGCGTCACCAGAGCGGTGAACGCACCGTGAAAACGTCCGGTAGTCATAAAAATCCCCTTTCAATACAGTGATGGGTCATGACCTTAGCGCAAAGCGCGGAGGCAGTAAAGCGGGCGAAAATGTTTCCCCGTCGGGACGCCCGTCCTTTTCGCTGACGGCGGTTTCAAACGTTTTTCCGAAAGACGGACTCGGGGAGCGGTCCTCCGCGCCTCCGTTCGCAAACGCCTTCGGAGGAGGGGGCCGGGGAGGAAATGAGGAAGCCTTTGAAGAAAGGCTTCCTCATTCCCCACTTCGTCTTTTCATTACAGCAACAGCATTTCGTCCAGCGAAGCGCCGGCGGGTACGGTGGGGTAGACGTTTTCGTCGCGCTCCACCCGTACGTCGATGATGGCGGTGTTGGGGCTGGCGAACGCGGTGCGCAGCGTGGATTCAAGGTCTTCCGGTCTGGTGACGCGGTAGCCTTCGGCCCCGTAGGCTTCGGCGAGCTTCACGAAGTCGGGCTGATCCGGAATGTCCACGGCGTTGAGGCGGCCTCCGTAGAAAAGCTGCTGAAGCTGGCGGACCATGCCCAGACAGCCGTTGTTCAGAAGCAGGACCTTGACCGGGAGCTTGTTGCTGACGGCGGTGATCAGTTCCTGAAGGTTCATCTGGAAGGAACCGTCGCCGGACACGTCGATGACCAGCTTGTTCGGATAGGCGAACTGCGCGCCGATGGCGGCGGGGAAGCCGTAGCCCATCGTCCCGAGGCCGCCCGAGGTGATCAGCGTGCGCGGTTCGGTAAAGGTATAGAGCTGCGCGGCCCACATCTGATGCTGGCCCACTTCCGTGGTCAGGATGGCCTTGCCCTCGGTGAGCTTGTCCACCACGCGGATGACTTCCTGCGGCTTGATCACGTCGGGGGCGGGCGTCCAGGTGATGGGCTGCTCCTGCTTCCACGCGCCGACCTGTTCCTGCCACGGCGCGAAGCGTTCCTTCCACGGGAGCGGCTCGCGGGCGGCGATGTGTTCGCGGATGGCGACCAGCGAGTTGCGGCAGTCGCCCACCACGGGAATGCGCACGTTGACGTTCTTGTGGATGGACGTGGGGTCGATGTCGATGTGGACGATGGTGGCCTTGGGCGCAAACGAGGAGAGGCGTCCGGTCACGCGGTCGTCGAAACGAACGCCCACGGCGATCAGGAGATCGGCGTTGCTGACGGCCTTGTTGGCGGCGTAGGTGCCGTGCATGCCGAGCATGCCGAGCCACTGCGGATGATCGCAGGGGAACGCGCCGAGGCCCATCAGGGAACAGGTCACCGGGATGTGCAGGTTGTTGGCGAGGTTGCGGAACTCTTCGCTGGCGTTGGACATGATCACGCCGCCGCCGCCGAACAGCAGGGGCCGTTCCGCCTTGTACAGGGCGTCCACGACCTTGCGTATCTGGGCGTAATTGGGGCGGTAGGTCGGGTTGTAGCTGCGCAGGCTGACGTCTTCGGGCCACACGAATTCGGTGGAGGTCTGGAGCACGTTCTTGGGCAGGTCCACGAGCACGGGACCGGGACGCCCGGAGCGCGCCAGATAGAACGCCTGCCGCACGACCTTGGCGAGGTCCTTTACGTCCTTCACCATATAGTTGTGTTTGGTGCAGGGGCGGGTGATGCCCGCGATGTCCACCTCCTGGAACGCGTCGTTGCCGATGAGGCCGGTGGGCACCTGTCCGGTGAAGATCACCAGCGGGATGGAGTCGCAGTAGGCCGTGGCGATGCCGGTCACGGTGTTGGTCGCGCCGGGGCCGGAGGTCGCCATGCACACGCCGACCTTGCCCGTGGCGCGGGCGTAGCCGTCGGCGGCGTGTACGGCGGCCTGCTCATGCCGTACCAGAACATGCCGTAGCTCATCGCCGTACTGGGGCAGCTCATCATAGATGTCCAGTACGGACCCTCCGGGATACCCGAAGATGATGTTGACGCCTTCGCGAATCAGACACTCGATGAGAATTCTGGCACCGTTCAACTGCATGGAAACAGACTCCGTGGTACGAGGTGAAAAGAAAACTCCGTCTGTTGTGTATAGCCGCGAGGCTGTTCGAGGTCCAGCCCTTTGGAAGGCTTTTCCCTAACCCTTTTTTTCACTTGAGTCTGAAGCATGGGGGCGTCCGGAGGAGGGCGAGCCGCCCGCACCGGAGGCCCGGAGGGAGGAGGAACCGGTCGAAGCGCCGGGAGCGGCGGCGTTGTTGCGGGCGCAGAGGCGGATGGCGTGCCCCTCCGTCGCGAGTTCCCCGACGGAAAGCCCGGCGGCCTTGCAGAGCGTATTCAGATGCGTGACCCGGATCGTCAGCCCGTGGACCGCGCCGCACAGGCTCGCGTCCGTCCGGGCGGGGGCGGGCTGCCACAGGTAGAGGACGCCGCTCGGGGCAAGGTGCCTGCTCAGCCAGCGCACGACGTGCAGCGGCTTGGCGAGTTCGTCGAGCGGGCGGGTGACGGCGATCAGGTCGTAGCGCCGGGCGATGTCCGCCTCCCGGTAGTCGCCGTTATGGGCGGCACGCAGGAAATCCTTGCGGATAAGCTCCATGAACGCGTCGCCGGATTCGGTGGCCGACAGGTCCCAGCGCGGACGCAGGGCGTGGAAGGCTTCCAGAAACGCGCCGTCGCCCGCTTCGAAATGCAGCAGGGAACCGGTTTCGGGCAGGGAGAGCAGAGCGTGCAGGGCTTCGACGGCCTGACGGGGGCGCTCGTCTTGAGGGGCGAAGAAGGCGGACGCCCTGCGGTCCAGCGTCCTGATGCCGTTGAGCAGCGCGCCGAACCGGAAGGCCGTTCCGGAAAGGATGCCGGAGCAGACGGCGTACGCGGTTTCCAGACCGGGATGCGAGGGCTTGTCCGGGGACAGGCCGGTACGGTTGAGGCAGGCGGCTTCCGTAGGGTGAGGCATGGTGACTCCTGTGCTGTTGACGTTCGCGCCTCGGAGGGCGCGTCCCGTTCCGCGCGGGCGGCGCGGCGGGTTGTGCGGCGAGAAAAGCATGGAGCGTGCCAGCGTGCCCCTCCGGGATGATCTGAGAACGTAATTGATTGAATACAAAATCGTTTTTGTAAGAAAACGACGAAGTCCCCTCCGCATCGGCGGCGGCGTTCGGTTCCGTCAGCCTTTGCGGATTGCAATGCCGCCCGTGCACAATGAAAGGTTCCGTCATGGAATCGGATTGATGCGCCCTCACCGTATGAGGGCCGCTCCTTTTCAATGGGGTCCTGCCGACGGACTCCAAGACGAAGGCGGTCTTTTCGGTTTCCGCGACCCCAAGGGGCGTCGTTTGCCGGGCCAGAGCCGAAAGAAAAAGGCCGATGCGACGCACCGGCCTTTTCGGGAGCGGGAATACGCGGCGAACCGCCCGCCTAGTCGAACTTTTTATTGTTGAACAGCAGGTATTTTGACACGTTGTAGAAGTCCTGCGCGTACCGGCGCATGTGGTCGGCGCGTTCCGGGTCGCTGTCGATCAGGTCTTCAAGCACGGGCGCGTCCATCTTGTACAGGTGTTCGCCGTTTTCGCGGATGTAGCAGTAGCCGTTTTTGACGAGGCGCACCGTGGATTCCGAATCACCGCCGAGGAACTGCATTTCGTCGCGTTTCGTATCCGGATCGAGCAGGTTCCGCCCCAGCGCGTTGTAGCGGTAGGGAATCCCGGCGAGGGAGGCCAGCGTGGGGAAGATGTCCGGCTGGCCGCAGGGGCGGGGATCGACGCCGGGCGTGAGCTTGCCCTCGGCGACGAGGCCGGGGGCGTAGATCAGCATGGGCGTATGGTTGCTCTGGAGACGGCAGCCGAGATAGCCGGGAGGCATGTTGAGCGAGGTGTCGTTGAGGCCGTGATCACCGAAGATGGCGAACACGGTGTTCTGGAACCACGGCTGCTTCCGGGCGATCTTGAAGAACTCCCCGAGCGCGTGGTCGGAAAAGCGCAGCGAGTTGTATTCGTCGGCTCCGGTGAACCCGTAGTTCTTGATGATGGCCTCGGAGGGATGTTTGATCTCGAAACCGGCGTTGTCCTCGGGGATGGTGTAGGGCCGGTGGAAGCCCGCCGTCTGGATGACCGCCACGAAGGGCTTCGGAGAGGCCGTAAGCGCGTCCGCCGCCTCGCGGAACAGGTCGAGGTCGGAGAGGCCCCACACGTCGGTGTTCGGAGCCTTCCACGAGCCTTCCTCAAGCAGGTGCAGCCCCTCGACGTTGTGGGAGAGGAAGCCCCGGATGTTGGCCCAGCTCGCGCTGCCGCCGATCATGTAGTATTTGGCGTACCCCTTGAATTCGTTCATCATAAGGTTCTGGTCCACCAGCGCCTGATTGCGGGAGCTGGTGCCGCCCGAGCGGTTCACGTCCGGGATGCCGGTCATGGTGGTGAAGATGGCGCGGGCCGTGGTCCGGGTGGGCGCGAAGAACAGCGGGTAGTACAGCGAATCCTTGGCGAGGGCCGCGAGGTTCGGGGTGGTGTCCTCGGGGGTGCCGGTCAGGTTGGGGGAGAAGGACGTGCGGGGCCACGTCAGGGATTCCATGATGATGACCACCACGTTGAGGGGCTTCGCCTGCTCGGCGGCGGGCGTGCCCGGCACCGTGCGGAGGAAGTTCAGCTTTTCGGGATCGGGGTTGGGCACGCGGAGCCACGACGCGACGCGGGGGTAGCTTTCCCGTGTGGCCTCGACGTTCGGGGGGACGCCCTGCGCGGCCTTGGCGGTGTCGTAGAGGTTCTGGACGGGGTTCAGGGCGAGGATGGCGATGTTCTTGTCCACGCTGAAAAAGGCGTTGCTCCAGCGCAGGGGGAAGAGGTTGGCGCTGATCTGTCCGTAGCCGAGCAGGAACAGGGCCACGAAGGTGAAGACGCTCCAGCCCGTGCGCCGTTTCCAGCCGAGGCGCGGGGTGGCTTGATGCCGGGCCAGCGTTTTGGAGAAGAACAGGGCGTACAGCGCCGTTGCCGCCGCCAGTCCGAGCGCGATCCAGACTACGGGATAGCTTTCCCAGATCATCGACCGGGCGATTTCGGGGTCGCCCGTGAGTTCGAACAACGTGGCGTCCACCCGCGTGTGCATGTAGAAGAACCAGCCGAAGTCGATGATGTAGACGAGCGCCATTGCGGCGAAGGCCAGCATGTACAGCAGGTCGATCAGCCTTCGGAACGGGCGGCTTTGCGTCAGCAGCCGCTCCAGAGGAGGAATGCCGAGGATGAGCGCCACCGGGATCAGCCCGAGCACGGTCAGGCGGATGTCGAACTTGACCCCGATGTACAGGGCTTTCAGGACATCGGAGGCGGGATTGTTCGGGATGACCTCCGGCCAGAGGAGGCCGAGCATGGCTCCTCGCGCCAGCACGAGCACCAGCAGCGTACCGAGGAACAGGACGCCGATGGTACGGAGGAACGGGGGGATAACGGTGTTGTTTTTTTTCATTCCCCCTCTATAGGCCGTGCGCGGGAGAATGTGAAGAGGGCGGGAAGGGAGGAAATACGAGAGGATGGGAGCGCAAAGGGAAAGGGGAGGGGCTTTCCGAAGAAAGGCCCCCTCCAAACCTCCCCTCTTCCCCCAAAGACTTTCGACGCTGTCGAATTCCCGTTCCGAGGGCGGGATATGGGGAGAGAGGCCGTTGTGCGGCGGGTCTGCCGGAGAAGGCGGAAGCCGTTGCGGGGCGGGGATGAGGAGGGCTTTTCCCCGTATGCGGGGAGGCAAGACCACCCCGGACGGCGGAATCCTCTTTGCTGATCGGCTTTCCCCGTATGCGGAGAGGCAAGACGCAGGGCAACCCCACCAAGGAAGCGAGGCTTTTTCCGTATGCGGAGGGGGCCGGTTTCCCACACATGTTGGGGGCCGTGTACACGCTTTTCCGTAGGCTCTGTCATAGTATGTGGTTGTTTCATCTCCACAGCAGGGTGAAAATATGACCTTTTTCTCCAGTTCTCCCCTTGGCGGAATCCATGCTTGGGGCATTTTATTGGTTATTCCTTTGGCATTTCAAGGATCACATGCGGGGAGGTGCCTCCCGTCCGGTTTCGCGGGATTGGCTTTCGTGCGACGGCGTTGGGGAGGGCGGTTCAGCGTCGTTTTTGCAGCAGGCGGAGGATGTGTCTGTCTCCGAGAAGGAGGGCGAGGGCGTAGGCGGCGGCTCCGGCGGGCACGGCAAGCGCAAGCCGGGTGAGGGGCGCGGCGTCCGCAACCCACCGGACGATGCCGGAAGCGACGCCGAAGGTCAGGGCGGTCCCGGCGAGCTGCGTGAGCAGGGAACGGATTGGGAGGCGCAGGGGGACGCTTCGGCGGACGCCGAGCCAGAGCAGGGCCGCATTGCACCAGAGGCCGATGGAGACGCCGAGCGGCGGTCCCCATGCTCCCAAGCGTACCGTCAGGGCGTAGCCTGCGGCAAGGGAGACCGCCAGCGCCACGGCGGCGGCCCGGATCGGCGCGCCGTTTTCCAGCGCGTGCGAGGCGGCGAGCAGAGGCCGGGAAAGCGCGTACGCGGGCAGGCCGGGCGCATACGCGCACAGGGCCAGCGCCGTGGCGCAAACCGCGTCGCCGTCGAACGCGCCGTGACCGAGCACCACGGCCACCAGCGGAGCCGATACCGCCGCCAGCCCCGCCGCCGCGGGCAGGTTCAGCCCCAGCGACAGCAGCAGCGCCCGCCGGACTTCGGCAGCGAAGGCGGACGGGACGGAGGCTGTTGGCGAAGGGGGGAGGGAACCTTTCTGAAGCAAGGCTTCCCTATCCTCTTCTCCAAACACCCTTCCTTTGTCTTCACAGGACGTTTGCGGGCGGGCGTCGGGCGTTGCCCGTGCGTCGCGGCGGACCGCTGGGGAAGAGGACGTTTTTTCACCGGAAGGGGATACGGTATCGGGGAGGGTTGAGGGAAACGAGGGCGTCGGCAGCGTCGTTTTGTCCCTGTGGGCGGGGAAAGCGGGAGGTGGAGCCGCGTCGTCGTGCGGGGCGGCGTTTCGGGCGGTTTGCGAAGAACGGGAGAGCCCCTCGGATGATGCCAGTTCGGCGAGACGGGGGGCGGCGGCCATGCCCACGGCGGCCCCGAGCACGCCGAGGGGAAATTCGAGGAGGCGTTCGGCATAGAACAGCGAGGCCATGCGGCCTTCGGGAAGCAGGGACGCCAGCGCGGACGCGCCGAGGAAGGCGAGCTGGGGCATGGCCGCGCCGAGAATGCCCGCAGGGACACGGCGCAGAACGTCCCTTGCCGTCTGGGTGAGTTCCCGTTTCGCGTGGCTCTCCTCGCGTTGCAGCCGCCGTACCGCCGGAATCTGGACGAACCATTGCAGCAGCCCGCCGCAGAGGACGCCGCAGGCGACGAGCACGCCGGGCCGCAGGTCCGGTCTGCATGCGGCGACGAGCGCAAACCCGATGACGCTCAGGTTGAACAGAGCGGGCGTCAGGGAAGGCAGGAGAAAGCGTTGCCGGCTGTGCAGGGCCGCCATGCAGCCCGCCGCCAGCATGATGCTCCAGACGTAGGGGGCGCAGATGCGAAACAGCGTCGCGGCCTCGGCGAGGACCTCCGGCCGTCCCGCCAGCCCCGGCGCGGTGAGGCGCATGATCGGTTCGGCGCCGATCAGAAAGAGCGCCGCCGGCAGAGCGGCCCACAGGGCGAGTTTGCGCGTCGCCGCCAGCGCGAGCCGACACCCGGAACCGCCCCGCAGACGTTCCCGCGTGCAGGCCGCCGTCAGCGACAGCGACAGCGTGCCTTCCCCGAACAGCCGCCGCGCCATGTACGGAATCCGCAGGGCCGCCGTCAGCGCGTCCGCCGTTCCCGAACCGCCGAGCAGCCACGCGATGCTCGCGTCGCGCACGAAGCCCAGAAGCCGCGAAGCCAGCGTCCCCGCACCGACGATCAGCGCGTTGCGGAACGAATTCGGAGTATTGGGGGAAGGGACATCCTCTTGAAAAAGGCTTGTTCCTTCCTTCAAGCTCCCATCCTTTCCCAAAACGTTTGGCTGGCGGGTCGTCTGCACGGCTGTTTTCTCCGAAAGCGGAACGGCTTTGGCTTTCACGACGGAACGCCCCGCCCAGCGGAAAACGGGGAACGTTCCTGATGAGGGACTGGGTAGGGACGAAAGTCTTTGGAGGGTGGAGGGGGACGTTTGAGGGG
>PPYF01594238.1_pt1 | contig 10577 bp, 5 predicted proteins | sample 1559871 | NCBI WGS metagenome assembly PPYF01 (sample SAMN08240021, study PRJNA423297) | Human gut metagenome, whole genome shotgun sequencing project.
AAGCAGAGAAAAGAATGGTGGAGATTGTAAATTATGTCAAAGTGCAGTGTTCCACCTACACCCATTATAATGAATCTTCCGAATCCAAAAGTCTTCTCCGCTCAATTGAAAGTGCCAGACAGATGAGTACAAATATTAACATGGAAATCGAAAACGGCGGACAGCTAAGCCAGGAGTTTCTGAAAGAAAACCTGCAGACTCTCTGGGTGGATGGTATCATTGTACTGGATATAGAAGGAAAGACGGACTGTGAATACAGCACGGACGAGGCTCTGGCTAATGAGATTACGGAGTATCTGCAAAAAGAAATTATCATGGATTTTGCCGGATATGAAGAAAGATCTTATTCAGAACGGTTTGCCAGGGAAGATGGATCCTATATTGACATTGCAGCCTGTGCCAGAAAAGATGCACCGGGTATTGTTGCAATCTACTATTACACATCTCCTGAATTTACCAGAAATTATACTTTGACGATGCAAAGTCTTTTAAATGGCTATAGTACCCGGAAGGATGGAACGATTATTGTTGCAGACGAGGGAATCGTTGTTGCCAGCAATGATCAGAGCCTGTTGGGGCAGAATACGGCTGACAACGAAGTTGTTCAGGCAATGAAGGGGCATACAGACAGTCAGCACATTTATCATTTGAAGAATGAAGGGAGCGGATGCTACGGAATCATGCTGAAGCAGAGGGATTACTATATTTATGCATATCTTCCGGATACAGAAGTGTTCCACAATCTTCCATTAAGTGTGATAAGTGTTATTTTTCTCTATTTTCTGATATTCGGCACATTCTGGTTCTGGACATACAGAACCAATCTGGTGCACTGGAAACAGGAACAGGAAAAAGATGAAAAATATAAAGCAGAACTTCTGATAGCTGCAAGAAAGGCAGAAGCCGCCAATGAGGCAAAAACAGAGTTTCTCCAGCGGATGAGCCATGATATCCGGACTCCGATCAATGGAATCTGCGGCATGGTCAATATGGCAGAACATTATGCAGGTGATTTGGAGAAACAGACGGAATACAGGACAAAGGTGAAAAAGGCGTCCAATCTGTTGTTGGAACTGGTAAATGAAATCCTGGATATGAGTAAGCTTGAGTCAGGCGAAATCGTTCTGGAAGAGATTCCATTTAATCTGAGCAGTATTTCAAGGGAAGTATTTGCTGTGATCAAGCAGATGGCTGCAGAACAGAATATCCGGATCGAGTGGGAGAAAAAAGAAATCACACACCGGGATTTTATTGGAAGTCCGGGGTATGTGAAACGGGTGATGATGAATATCCTGTCCAATGCGGTGAAATATAACAGAGAAAACGGACATATCTATATCAGCTGCATGGAAATCCCATCCGAACAGCCGGGAATGACCACAATGGAATTTGTCTGCCGGGATACCGGAATCGGAATGACTGAGGAGTTCCAGAAATGTGTATTTGAACCATTTGCACAGGAACACACAGGAAGCCGCACAAAATTTGCCGGAACAGGACTTGGAATGCCGATTGCAAAGAATCTGGTCGAGAAAATGGGTGGAACCATTACCTTTGAAAGTGAAGAGGGCGCAGGCACCACCTTTGTGATCCGGGTTCCGTTCAAAATAGATATGAATGCGGATAAACGTGAAAAACAGAAGGATGTATCAGAAAAATCTATAAAGGGGCTACATATTCTTCTGGCAGAAGATAATGAGCTGAATATGGAAATTGCAGAATTTATGCTCCAGAATGAAGGCACTGTGGTGACGAAAGCATGGAATGGACAGGAAGCTGTTGAGCTATTCAGAAAAAGTAGACCTGGTGAATTTGATGTCATTCTTATGGACATTATGATGCCGGTCATGAATGGTTATGAAGCTACAAAGATGATCAGGTCTCTGGACAGAGAGGACGCAAAGACAATACCGATTATTGCAATGACAGCAAATGCATTCACGGAGGACAGACTGAGGGCAAAAGAAGCAGGAATGGATGAACATATAGCAAAGCCTGTTGATGGAAAGTTATTGATAAAGGTAATTCATAAACTGATGAAACACAATTTCTGGGGGAGTCATAATGAAAAAACGGAATAAGTTACTTGCTGTACTTCTGGTGATGGCGACAGCCATATCACTTTTGTCAGGCTGTGACAGAAAAATTGCAGAAAAAGAAGATGCAGAAACCATCACAGTGTATTTATGGAGCACCAACCTGTATGATAAATATGCACCATACATCCAGAAACAGCTTCCGGATATCAATGTTGAATTTGTAGTCGGCAATAATGATCTGGATTTTTATAAGTTTCTTGATGAAAACGGTGGATTGCCGGATATTATTACCTGCTGCCGGTTTTCCCTGCATGACGCAAGTCCGCTGAAGGACAGTCTGATGGATCTTTCCACAACCAATGCGGCAGGTGCTGTCTATGAAAACTATCTCAGCAGTTTTATGAATGAGGATGGCAGCGTAAACTGGCTTCCTGTGTGTGCAGATGCCCACGGTTTTGTAGTGAACAAGGACCTTTTTGAAAAGTATGAGATTCCGCTGCCAACCGATTATGAAAGCTTTGTCTCTGCCTGCCAGGCATTTGACGAGGTGGGAATCCGTGGCTTTACTGCAGACTATTATTACGATTATACCTGTATGGAAACACTGCAGGGTCTGTCTGCATCAGAATTGTCTTCTGTAGACGGACGCAAGTGGCGCACCACCTACAGTGACCCGGATAATACAAAGAGAGAAGGTCTGGATGGTACCGTCTGGCCGCAGGCTTTTGAACGCATGGAGCAGTTTATCCAGGATACAGGGCTGAACCAGGATGATCTGGATATGAATTATGATGATATCGTTGAGATGTACCAGAGTGGTAAGCTTGCCATGTACTTTGGCACCTCAGCTGGTGTAAAAATGTTTCAGGATCAGGGCATTAACACAACATTTCTGCCATTCTTTCAGGAGAATGGCGAAAAGTGGCTGATGACGACCCCATATTTCCAGGTGGCCTTAAACCGCGACCTGACACAGGATGAAGCCCGCCGGAAGAAAGCAATGAAGGTATTGAAAACAATGCTTTCAGCGGAGGCACAGAACCGGATCATTAGTGATGGACAGGATCTGTTGAGCTACAGCCAGGATGTGGATTTCAGGCTTACGGAGTATATGAAGGATGTGAAACCTGTGATCGAAGAAAACCATATGTATATCCGCATTGCGTCAAATGACTTTTTCTCCGTTTCCAAGGATGTGGTGTCTAAGATGATTTCAGGAGAATACGATGCAGAGCAGGCATATCAGTCATTTAATACCCAGCTTCTTGCGGAAGAATCTGCTTCAGAGAATACCGTGCTGGATTCACAGAAATCCTATTCCAACCGTTTTCATAGCAGTGGGGGAAATGCGGCTTATTCGGTTATGGCAAACACTCTGCGTGGTATTTATGGGACGGATGTGCTAATCGCAACCGGAAACAGCTTTACGGGAAACGTGCTGAAAGCTGGATATACAGAAAAAATGGCAAGAGACATGATCATGCCAAACAGTCTTTCGGCATATAGCTGCAGGATAAGCGGGGCAGAACTGACAGAACTGGTCAGAAACTTTGTAGAAGGCTATCAGGGAGGTTTCATTCCCTTTAACCGTGGCTCTCTGCCTGTGGTCAGCGGCATTTCCGTGGAAGTCAAAGAAACGGATGATGGCTATACATTGAGTAAAGTTACAAAAGACGGAAAAAAAGTTCAGGACAAGGATACATTCACGGTAACCTGCCTTGCGATACCAAAACACATGGAAGCCTATCCCACAGATGAGAATATTGCGTTTGAGGGAGAAGACACCTTTGTGAAAGATACCTGGACAGGATATATTTCAGATGGTGATGCCATTCTTGCAGAGCCTGAAGACTACATGACTCTGAGGTGAGAAGAATGGATATTAAGAAGCATAACAAAGGCAGAGAAAAGACTGTTAGGAGAAAACGATTCCGGATCGCTGTCTTTACAGCTGTTTTACTGGGAATTGTTCTGATGGTTTTCCGATATTTTGACTTTGTGTCGAAAACTATTTATGAGGAAAGTGTTTCCCATCTGACGGAGGTTTTTCATCAGTCTGATAATATGTTAAGGGAATTGACAGATAAGAACCTGACTTATCTCCATATTTGGGGTGAGAATCTGCAGAATACCTAAAGCGAAGATGAAATCCGTAATTATATAAAGAATGCGCAGGAAGATGCCGGATTTTTGGATTTCTTTTTTCTGTCAGCCGACGGGAACTATAAGATGGTGACAGGGGAAACCGGGTACCTTGGATTACAGGAAAATATTGAAGAGGACATCCGGCAGGGAAATGATGTGATATCAAATGCAGCAGTTCCGGGAAAATCCCAGTTGCTTGTTTTTGCCACTCCCAAGGCGCATGGAAGCTATCAGGGATTTGAATATGATGCCATCGCCATTGCCTATGAAAACTCTGATATCGTAGATGTACTGGATATTTCTGCTTTCAATGGAAATGCACAGAGTTTTATTGTTCATCCGGATGGCCGTGTTGTGATCAATCATTCTTCTGAGTCATGGGGGAATGTATATAATTTCTTCGGTGTTCTGAGAGAGCATTCTGATATGTCGGAGAAAGAGGTCAATAAGCTTTCGGAGAAGTTTAAAGCAGGACATACCGGTGCGCTGCTGATAGATCTGGATGGAAGGAACTATTATCTGGTTTATGAAAAATCAGATATTCAGGACTGGGTATTTCTGGGACTTGTACAGGCGGATATTGTCAATGCCAGTATGAACAGCCTGCAGAGCAGTACAATGCTTCTTGTTGGTGCGGTCGTGTTCTGTATTGCTGCTTTTCTTATCAGTCTTATTATTCAAAAAAGCAGGACAAATCTCAGAAGAAAGGATACGGAGATCCGGTACCGGGATGAGCTGTTTCAAAAGCTTTCAATGAACGTGGATGATGTCTTTCTGATGCTGGATGCAAAAACATATCAGGCAGATTACGTCAGCCCAAATGCGGAAAATCTGCTGGGTATTACGGTAGAACAGATTCGTAGAGATATTCGTGTTCTGGGAAAATTGCATCCGGCGGAACATGAAGATCCGGAGAAAAATTATCTGGAAGAAATCAAGGTTCATGAACAGCGAGAATGGGATTTTGAATATGTTCATCAGAAAACAGGGGAAAAACGCTGGTTCCATAATATTGCAATGGGTAGTGAGGTAAATGGAAAAAAGAAATACATCCTGGTTCTGTCGGACCGTACCTCGGACTGGAAAATGAACCAGGCACTTTCTGAGGCAGTCCGTGCGGCGGAGACAGCAAACAGGGCCAAGAGTACCTTCCTTTCCAACATGTCTCACGATATCCGGACACCAATGAATGCGATCATCGGCTTTACCACACTGGCTGTAAGCAATATTGATGATAAAAACAGGGTTCGGGATTATCTGGGTAAGATCCTTTCCTCTAGTAACCATCTGCTTTCCCTGATCAATGATATCCTGGATATGAGCCGGATTGAGAGTGGAAAGATCCATCTGGAAGAAACGGAGGTAAGTCTGTCGGATGTGCTTCATGATCTGAAGACGATCATCAGCGGGCAGATCCATGCGAAGCAGCTGGAGCTCTATATGGATGCCATGGATGTGACAAATGAGGATGTCTATTGTGATAAGACACGACTGAATCAGGTGCTGCTGAATCTTTTGTCCAATGCGATCAAGTTTACTCCTGCTGGCGGAACCGTTTCTGTCCGGCTGAAACAGTATCCGGGGCTCCAAAGAGGCAGTGAACTGTACGAGATCCGGGTAAAGGATAACGGAATCGGCATGAGTCAGGAATTCGTGAAGAAGATCTTTTCTCCTTTTGAGAGGGAGCGGACTTCCACTGTGAGCAGGACTCAGGGTACAGGACTTGGCATGGCCATCACCAAGAATATTGTGGATATGATGGGCGGCACCATTGAGGTCCGGACAGAGCAGGGGAAAGGTACCGAATTTATCGTCCGTCTGCCATTCCGGACTCAGCTTGAGAATCACCGTATAGAGAAGATTGCAGAGCTGGAAGGTCTTAAGGCTCTGGTTGTAGATGACGATTTTAATACCTGTGACAGCGTGACCAAAATGCTTGTGAGGGTTGGAATGCGTTCGGAATGGACACTTTCCGGTAAGGAGGCTGTTCTGCGTGCACGACAGTCTATGGAGCTTGGGGATGCCTTCCATGCTTATATCATCGACTGGCGTCTGCCGGATATGAATGGTATTGAGGTCACCAGACAGATTCGCAGTCTAGGTGACGATACACCGATTATTATTCTGACTGCTTATGACTGGTCAGACATCGAAGTGGAGGCCAGGGCTGCAGGGGTAACTGCATTCTGCGCGAAACCTCTGTTTATGTCCGATATCAGAGATACTCTGATGGCTGCCATTGGCCAGAATCAGGCTGAGCAGGAGAATCCTGTTCTTCCGGCGGCAGTCCCAGATTTCAGAGGCAAACGTATACTGCTTGTGGAAGACAATGAGCTGAACAGTGAAATTGCGGTAGAGATCCTTAATGAATATGGCTTCCTGGTGGATACTGCAGAAAACGGGGCAGAGGCAGTAGAGAAGGTCAAGAAGTCGAAACCAGGCGGTTATGATCTGGTGCTGATGGATGTGCAGATGCCGGTAATGAACGGATATGAGGCCACGAAGCAGATCCGTGCCCTTAGGAATCCGGCACTGGCAGGAATCACCATCCTTGCCATGACTGCCAATGCTTTTGACGAAGACAGAAAGAAAGCGCTGGAATGCGGTATGAATGGATTCTTATCCAAGCCAATCGTTATAGAGGAATTGATCAGTACATTACAAAATAATCTGACAGATTAGTAATAAAAACCTGCTAAGAAGTTCGGTTAACAACTTTTTAGCAGGTTTTCAAATTATTTTTAAGCGTTAAAGCGGTGAGGTTTTTCTTGTGTAAAGTGGAGCAAGGGAGTATAATAAAATCAGTTTTTTTGTATAATTTTAAATGCTCTAATATGGAAATCGGCAAAACAGATGAAAGTCTGCGACGCAAAGCTACAGGGCCTGTAAAATGGCAGCCAGTTGCATGAAATGAGATGCGCTGCCTGTTTGGCAGCGTTTTTATCACCCGGGGCATTGCAGAGATGATGGAAATTACACAGCAGCAGTACACAGCAACAGGGATGAATGCACATATTGCAAAACCGATTGATATAAAAACAATACTTGCTGTTTTTGACCTGGTGTTTGGAACATCATAAAACACAAACGGATGAAGGAAATAAAAAATATGGATAAAAGTAGAAAAAAATCAGCCGTACTATTTGCATGTATATTTGTGGTCCTGGGAATGTGGATGATGTTATCGGTACACTGCCAGGCTGCTGAAACGAATAATGATGAAAAACAGCCACAGACCATCCGTGTCGGCTCATTTGAGGATACCTTTAATTATGTCGATAAAAACGGTGTCAGACGAGGTTATGGCTACGAGCTCATGCAGGCTCTGGCAGGTTATACCGGATGGAAATTTGAGTATGTGAAATGTGACTGGTCCAACTGTTTTGATAAGCTTGAAAATGGTGAGATTGATATCATGGGCGATATTTCTTACACCGATGAACGTGCACAGAAGATGCTTTTCCCGGATGAACCCATGGGTGAGGAAAAATATATCCTTTATGCTGATTTATCGGATACGGATATTGGGACGTCTGATTTCAAGTCTATGGATGGGAAACGTGTAGGTGTGCTCATGGGGACTGAGCCTGAAATCATGCTGACAGAATGGGAAAATAAGAATGGCATACATACAAAACATGTAAATGTGAATAGTAATGATGATGTCGAAAAGAAATTAGCAAATCATGAAATCGATTGTTTTGTATCTCTGGAGGAATCCATCTGGTCTGAACAGGGAATATCATCCGTTACCACGATTGGTAAATCCGGCATATATTTTGTAATAAATAAAGAGCGCAGCGATATCAAGACAGAGTTGGACTGGGCTATGCGTCAGCTGGATCAGGATAGTCCTTTTTTCAAGGCGGATCTGTATAAAAAGTATTTTACGCTTGATTATTGTCAAAGTCTTACAGGCGGAGAAAAGTCCTGGTTGGAAGAACATGATGGGATCCGGATCGGATTTCTGAGTAATGATGCGGCAGTATTTTCCCTGGACGAAGAGACTGGAAAACTTACCGGTATGCTGGCAGAATATTTCTCTTATGCCAAAGACTGTCTGGGAAATCAGACACTGGAATTTAATATACAGGAATATGATGATTATGATGAAATGCTTCAGGCTTTACAAGAACGAGAGATTGACATGATTTTTTATGCTGGCAGGAATCCATATTTTGCAGAAAAAAACGGATATACACTTACAAACACAGCCTGGACCTACAGCCTGATGGCGGTAACAGATGAGGAAAAATTTGATGAGAATAAGGTGTATACTGTAGCTGTGCCCAGGGAAAAATATGCCTTAAAACAGCATATTGCATTCAGTTATCCCCAATGGAAGCTTATAGATTGTGATTCGCTTGACGATGCAGCAGATATGGTCATTCATGAAAAAGCAGACTGTTTCCTCATGGGCGCAAGTCAGGCACTAATATATGATAACAGTCAAAATTTCAAGAGTATTCCACTTACAAAAACAATGGAGGCATGCTTTGCAGTTAGAAGTGGAGAGGGAACCCTCTTATCAATATTGAATAAAACCTTAAAGGCTATGCCGTCTGACATGCTTACAAGTGCACTTGCTATTTATGACAGTACAGCAGATAAGGTAACATTTTTGGATTTTGTAAAAGACAATATGCTTGCTTTTTTTGTTACGGCAGGATTTTTTGTACTCACTATCATTAGTATTATCCTCGTACTTTTACGGAAGGCAAGGAAAGCAGAAGCTGTCGCAAAGCTTGCTGCAAATGATACACAAAAGCTTAATGACAAGTTGGAAATCGCTCTGAAAAAAGCAGAAGAAGCTAATCTGGCAAAGACTCGTTTCCTTAACAATATGTCACATGATATCCGTACTCCTATGAATGCAATTCTGGGCTATGCACAGCTTATGGAGAATGAACTGAAAGGAAAGGATTTGCCTGAAACTTCAGAACATTTAAAAAAACTTCAGCAGTCAGGAAACCTTCTTCTGTCAATCATAAATAATGTACTTGATATGGCTCGGATTGAGAGCGGAAGGATGGAAATTGATGAGAACTATGGACGGATTGAGGATATCCGGCAGACTCTGTTTGAAATATTTGAGGATGAAGCAAAGAAAAAGAATCTTGCTCTTCATTACACAATAAATGTAGAACATGAAAATATACTGACAGATACTACCAAGGTAAAAGAAATATTTGTCAACATCCTGAGTAATGCCATAAAATATACTCCAGCCGGTGGTTCTGTTATGGTAGATATAGATGAATTACCCTGCGAGGAGCCTGGGTACATGATTGTAAGGACCAGGGTGAGCGATACCGGAATTGGTATGAGCCAGGATTATCTGTCAAAAATTTTCGAAGCATTCACTCGTGAACGAAACACCACGAAGAGCAAAATCACAGGAAGCGGACTTGGAATGTCAATCGTAAAGAAATATGTTGATCTGCTCGGTGGAACAATCGATGTGGAGAGTGAGCTTGGAAAGGGCAGCACTTTTACTGTAACACTGAAACACAGGATAGCGGATGAAAGCTATTATTTAAAAAAGCACATTGAAGAGCCTGAAATAGAAAGTGAAATCCTTGAAGGCAGAAATATCCTTTTGGCAGAGGACAATGATTTGAATGCAGAGATTGCAGAGGCAATACTTGAGCGTGCCGGTCTTAAAATAGAACGTGTAGAGGATGGCATTCAGTGTGTAAATAAGATAACAAAAATGCCAGCAGGAACATATGATATGATCCTCATGGATATCCAGATGCCGAAAATGGACGGTTATAAAGCAACGCAGGAAATCAGATGCCTGCCAGATAAAGATAAAGCGAGTATACCGATTGTTGCAATGACAGCAAATGCATTTGAAGAAGATAAGCGGGATGCTATTGCAGCCGGAATGAATGGACATATAGCAAAGCCAATCCAGGTTGATAAGCTGCTGTCAATATTATCAGAAGTAATAAGGCAGCAGGAAAAATATTAATTGCATGTTATACTAATGGAGTGCCACTCTGGAAAATTGCATAGGACTTTTTTCTTTAAAGAGTGCTTTAACAATTTAATCTTTGAAAGTACCACGATATAAGAATGGGGAGGATTCCCTCCCCAAAAATATTTTTTCAGAACTTACATAAGTTCCTTTCAGATGCCATGATATGACCGGTATTCCAGGTACATTTCAATCATATTTTTTCTTACTGGAAGGTTTGTTTGTTTGAGAATTTCGCTGATTCCAGTAGCAGAATATCCATTTTTCCATAATAATTCAGCCGCACACTCAATCAGGAGTTGTCTGGATTCTTCACCTTTTTTCATTTCGCATTTCCTCGTTCAGTCTGGAAAACAGATGTGTAAGTGCAAACATAAGCGTTTCATAATGCATGTAATCTAAAGTATTCC
>PPYF01308726.1_pt1 | contig 10576 bp, 13 predicted proteins | sample 1559871 | NCBI WGS metagenome assembly PPYF01 (sample SAMN08240021, study PRJNA423297) | Human gut metagenome, whole genome shotgun sequencing project.
TATCAGGACGTGGATTCGCTGGTATATTGGGCCAACGAGGCTGCTTACCGGTGGGGCCTGCGCGGCATTGCGATCTGGTCTTTAGGACAGGAGGATATGCGGCTGTGGGAGGTCATGCCGAAACAAATCGAATAAATCATGGGAACTGGCGACTGCCCTGCGGGGCGGCCGCTTTTTTCAAGTACACAAACCATTTCAAGAAACGGAGGTATCAACATGAAGGAACTTTGGAATACGGCGCAGGTGATCTTTGCGGCAATCGGAGGATGGCTGGGCTATTTCCTGGGCGGCTGCGACGGGTTGCTCATCGCCCTGGTGGTGTTCGTGGCGGTGGATTACATCACCGGCGTGATGTGCGCCGTCTCGGACAAGAAGCTGTCCAGCGAGGTGGGCTTTAAGGGCATCTGCCGGAAGGTGCTGATCTTCCTGCTGGTTGGAATCGCCAACATCGTGGATGTACAGGTCATCGGCACAGGCTCGGTGCTTCGCACGGCAGTCATCTTCTTTTATCTCTCCAATGAGGGCGTGAGCCTGCTGGAGAACGCGGCGCACCTGGGGCTTCCCGTGCCGGAGAAGATGAAGGACATCCTGGCGCAGCTCCATGACCGGGCGGAAAACACAGAAAGCGAGGGAAAATAACTATGGCTTATACGAACAGTTCACTGGTATCTTACACAAAACTCAGCCCGAACCACTCCGGGCAGCGGACGCACTCCATCGACCGCATCACGCCCCACTGTGTGGTAGGACAATGCTCTGTGGAAACACTGGGGAATATCTTCCTGCCGGTTTCCAAACAGGCAAGCTGCAACTACGGTATCGGCGAGGATGGCAGAATCGGAATGTATGTAGAGGAAAAGAACCGCTCCTGGTGTTCTTCTTCCAATGCAAACGACCAGAGGGCTATCACCATTGAGTGCGCGTCCGATACGGCTGAGCCGTATGCCTTTAAGGATGTGGTCTACCAGAAGCTGATCACCCTCTGCGCGGACATCTGCAAGCGAAACGGCAAGAAAAAGCTCCTGTGGCTGGGAGACAAGGACAAGACGCTCTCTTATGAGCCGAAGTCGGATGAGATGGTGCTGACCGTCCACCGCTGGTTTGCCAACAAGTCCTGTCCGGGAAACTGGATGTATGCCCGGATGGGTGATCTGGCGGAAAAAGTTACGGCACAGCTTGGCGGCGGGATCTCTGGGAACACAGAGACGGAGCATCCCGAAAAGCTGACAGAAGGCTATTACCGTGTCCGCAAGACATGGGCGGACAGTAAGACACAGAAAGGCGCATACAAGATCCTATCCAACGCCAAGAGGTGTGCCGACAGCAACCCAGGTTACAGCGTGTTCGACGATAACGGGGTCAATATCTACTCGCCGGGCGGGGCTGCTTCTGCGCCGTCCGAAGATGTGCCGTTTCTTGTCCAGGTCAGCATTTCTGACCTGAATATCCGCAAAGGGCCGGGAACGGACTATGCCAAGACCGGTAAGTTTACAGGAAAAGGCGTATTTACCATCATGGAGGTCAAATCCGGGCAGGGTTCCACGGCTGGCTGGGGCCGGCTGAAATCCGGCGCGGGATGGATTTCGCTTGACTATACATCTAAAATTAAATAACCAAACTGCTGAATGCCCATCGAGCCATAACCGCTCGGTGGGCATATTTTTTTCGGCCAAAATTCGCTCTTCTGTCCAGATGGGTCATTGAGGGTAACCCTCGGAATGGAGGAACCAAAATGACCCATCAGCAAAAAGAACAGATAACTGCCCTACGCTCCCAGGGCTATGGATATGCAACCATTGCAAAGGCGATAGGACTGAAGAAAGATACCGTTGTAGCATTCTGCCGTAAGGTGGGGCTGACCGGCACGAAGGCCGCAGATAACAGCCGCATTGAACTGGACGCCGGATTTTGCCCGCAGTGCGGCGCTCTGCTTACGCAGACTCCCGGCAGAAAGCGCGTCAAGTTCTGCTCCGATAACTGCCGTACCGCTTGGTGGAATGCACATCCTGAAAAGGTTAACCGCAAGGCCGTATACCACTTTACTTGCGCTCACTGCGGAAAGCCCTTCACCACCTACGGCAATGCAAAAAGAAAATACTGCTCTCACGCCTGCTATATTGCAGACCGCTACAAAGGCGGTGACGGGCATGAGTGAGGATAAATTCCGCTCTGAAATGAGCTACCTTGCCGCCCTTTCCATCGCAAAGAATCTCAGGGAAAAGGGGCTTCTGAGCGAGGAGGAATATGCCGTAATTGATACAAATCTGCGGGCTGAGTTCTCGTCGTCTTTGGGTACATTATTATCGGAAAACGACTTGATATAATTGGCTTTCAGAGTGATATATAGTGTCGGAAAGGAGTGATTTCATGCGGATTGTAAATAAAATCGAAGCGAAAACACCGCAGATGCCGCGCCGCAAAAGGGTCGCTGCCTACGCGAGAGTCTCAATGGAGTCCAAGCGGCTGCAGCACTCCCTTTCGGCACAGGTCAGCTTTTACAGCAGTTTGATACAGAGCAACCCCGCCTGGGAATATGTGGGCGTATATGCCGACAATGGAATAACCGGAACCAAAGCCGAAGCCCGCGAAGAGTTCAATCGGATGATTGCCGACTGCGAAGCCGGAAAAATCGACATTGTTCTGACAAAGAGTATTTCCCGTTTCGCGCGCAACACCGTTGACCTGTTGAATACAGTGCGCAGGCTCAAGGAACTGGGCGTTTCCGTGCAATTTGAAAAGGAGCGCATCGACTCCCTCACCGAGGACGGCGAGTTGATGCTGACCCTTTTAGCATCCTTTGCCCAAGAGGAGATACGCAGCCTGTCGGACAACGTCAAATGGGGTACCCGGAAACGATTTGAAAAAGGTATTCCCAATGGTCGCTTTCAAATCTACGGGTACCGCTGGGAGAAGGAATATGTGGCAGACCCCATCAGCAAGAAAAGCAGGATCAACCGCGGGGAGCTGCCGCAGTATTTCGTGGAGAACACCCACGAAGCCATCATTCCAATGGAGGTCTACCAGGCGGTGCAGGCCGAGAAAGCGCGCCGTCGTGAGCTTGGCGCCTTGGCAAACTGGAGCATTAACACCTCCTGCTTTACCAGCAAAATCAAGTGCGGCCGGTGCGGAAAGAGCTATCAGCGGTCTAACCGCAAGGGGAGAAAAGACCCTAATGCCAACTACACCATCTGGGTCTGCGGCACCCGAAGAAAGACCGGGAATGCGCATTGTCAAAACAAGGACATCCCGGAGCAGATGCTCAAAGATGCCTGCGCTGAAGTCATGGGACTGGATACGTTTGATGAAATCATCTTTTCAGAGCAGATCGGCCACATTGAGATTCCTGCTCCGAATGAGATGATTTTCTATTTTAAGGATGGCCGCATCGTTCCGCACCACTGGGAATCCACCATGCGGAAGGACTGCTGGACGGATGAGCGCAGAGCCGCCAAGGGACGGTATGTGCAGGAGCATCAGCTCGGCCCCAACACTTCCTGCTTTACCAGCCGCATTCGCTGCGACAGCTGCGGCGAGAACTACCGCAGGCAGCGTTCACGGCACAAAGACGGCAGCTTTGATTCCGTATGGCGATGTGCGTCAGGCGGAAAATGTCAAAGCCCCAGCATCAAGGAAGAGGCACTCAAAAACCTCTGTGCGGACGCTATGGGTCTGGAGGAATTTAGTGAGACGGTTTTCCGTGAGCAGATTGTCTGCATTCACATCACGGCTCCATATCAGCTTTCCATCCGCTTCTTTGACGGGCATACCTTCGAAGCGGCATGGGAAAACAAGCGGAAGATGCCCCGGCATACAGAGGAGCGAAAACAGCATATGCGAGAAGTAATGATACAGAGATGGAGGGAAAAACGTGGCAAAAGTAACGACAATACCGGCAACGATAAGCCGATTCACGGCAACGCCGATTAATGAAAAGAAAAAGCGCCGCACCGCCGCCTACGCCCGTGTTTCCACGGACAGCGAGGAGCAGCTCACCAGCTACAGCGCCCAGGTGGACTATTACACCAACTATATCAAAAGCCGGGACGATTGGGATTTTGTTTCCGTGTATACGGACGAGGGCATAACAGGTACGAATACCAAGCACCGCGAGGGCTTCAAACGCATGGTGGCGGATGCGCTGGCGGGCAAAATAGACCTTATCGTCACCAAGTCGGTCAGCCGTTTTGCCCGCAACACGGTAGACAGCCTGACCACAGTGCGTCAGCTCAAGGAAAAAGGCGTAGAGATTTATTTTGAAAAGGAAAATATCTGGACGCTGGATTCCAAAGGTGAACTTCTGATTACCATCATGTCGAGCCTTGCGCAGGAAGAAAGCCGCAGCATTTCCGAGAACTGCACCTGGGGACAGAGAAAACGGTTTGCTGACGGGAAGGTCACCGTGCCATTCAAACGGTTTCTCGGCTACGACCGGGGTCCTGACGGCAATCTGGTTTTGAACAAGGACGAAGAACGAGGGCGAGATACCGCAGTACTATGTGGAAGGTAACCATGAGGCAATCATCAGCCCAGAAGTATTCGAGATGGTGCAGCAGGAAATGGAACGGCGCAGCAAGCGCGGCAGACGAAGCGGTGTCCACCTTTTCTCCGGCAAAATCCGCTGTGGCCAGTGCGGAAGCTGGTACGGCTCCAAAACCTGGCACTCCAATGATAAGTACAAAAAGACCATCTGGCAGTGCAATCACAAATTTGATGGCGACCACAAATGCACCACTCCTCACCTTACAGATGAGGACATCCACCGCTACTTTATTTCGGCAGTCAACCAGCTTCTTGCCCAGAAGGATGCCATCATTGCATCCTTGACCGGCGGCTTGGCTCTTGCCTTTGACCTGGCACCCTTGCAAACCCAGGAAGCTGCACTGATTGAGGAAGTCCAGATGCTTGCCGATGCGGTTGAAAAGTGCATTTACGAAAATGCTCATGTGGCCCTTGACCAGACAGAATACCAGAAACGCTATGACGGGCTGGTCCACCGCTACGATGAGGCCAAAGCCCAACTGGATGCCATCACCGAGCAGATCGCCGACAAAAAGGCACGGAGAGCCACCAGCGAGGAGTTCCTCAAAGTCTTGGAGAGACAGGACGGGCTGGTCACCGAATTCCAAACAAACCTCTGGTGCGGACTGGTGGATTTCGTAACCGTCTACGCTCGGAATGATGTGAAAATCACGTTTAAAAATGGCTCCGAAATTTTTGTAAAAGATTTTGAATGAGACTTTCCGTCACTTTACATTTCCTTCATCCCGTGATAAAATTATCAGAGAGTCGGAGCAATGACTTTTTATGCGGGCCCCGTTTCAATTCACGAAACGGAGGTGAGGCATATGACGTATTTCGAGATCGCAAGTATAATCATTGCCCTCATCGAATTAATTTTTGTCATTATCGACCGCTGCAATAAAAAGTAAGGCGCGCGCTAAATAAATCTGAAGCGAGTCCGCTCAAGGTGTGGTATGGTGCGGCGCGGTTAAATGACTCTAACAATAAGCCTACTACTGGCATCAATCCGGTAGTAGGTTTATCTTAAAAAATGACTCCTCACTACCATTACGGCGGTGAGGAGTTGTTTCATTTAAGGTCGGGCGGGAATTTCGAGCATAATCCTATTAGTCTGATATTGAATCCAATATATTCCGCTCAGACTCCTTGGAGATTCTCTCGACTTAATAACCCATTTCTTTCAGAATTTTATCGGTTTCCTCAAATTCGTCTTGAGTGCTTGGTTCCCATGTTGAATCGTTACACCAGCGACAGTACATTGCTTTCCTATCTCGCATTCTGTGGCAATATGGACACTCCACGACATCGTCTTCGCCTGTCTCTATCAAGGTACGATGTGTACATTTTGAACAATATATAGTGTCGCCCTCATCCCACAGAGTTTTTTCATCGGTATTACCGCAATTTGCACATCGCATACCGCAATCTTCTCCTTCTCCTTCGTCATCTTCATCTGGAAGATATTTGTAATCAGTACGATCATCGCTGCCCGACGATTGAGAAGCCAGATATGCTGCACCAGCAACAACAGCCGCAACACCTACAACTTTTCCGGCTGTTTTTAACCACTCTTTTGCCTTAGCCTTTCGTGCCTGTCTGCAGTTGATGCATAGTGTTCCATCCGGGTCTGGAATAATCTTTCCGCAATCCGAGCAGATACCTTTCACATTATCCAAAGTCGTATCATTCTCATATCCGCACTTTTTGCATATATGGCGAGCGGCATGCTTATCGAAGCCTTCCTGATTATTGAGATAGGTATGACACTCATCACAAAACCAGAACACATATCCATCCTCGAACTCATCCGTCGAAAGCTGATAACCGCATTCTTCACAGGTCCACATGGTTGATTTTTTATTGATGGCCATTTTTCCATTTTGACAAGCCGGGCAAAACATCCATTTTTTGATTTTTCTGACATAAGCACGAGTCAAACGATCTACGATACTTTTCTTTTTTTTATCCTTTTCCATCTTATCTCCTTTATCAGGCACCACATTTTGTGTAAGCATCTACCAAGGTCTGATTCGGGAGCAGATAAATTCCAAGACCCGCTGCTTCTAAAGCTTTTGCGGCAGAGTGATGCCTGCCGATCGGCATGGTCCTAACATGACTGCTCACATTAAACGCTGCCGTTGGAGAAGTATACGGTCTTATTGGCAAAGCCGCTTCAGAAACTGTTACTGGCGCTGAAACCGCAGGAATAGAAGTTGTTGTGGTGGCCGGAGCTTTCTTCACACTCTCCGCAAGAGATATCCACAGTTCCGCAAGAGTATCCTTGTTTTTGATCCCCAGAATAATACATACAAGAGTCGTGATGCTAATTCCGGCAAAAATCAGCTGTTTTTTGTGGTTTTTGATCCACTTAATCAGTTCTTTTTTCTTGCTTTCCACTTGTCTGCCTCCCCGTATAGATGATGGCTGTAACGGCCATGTGGCGACTAAAGCCAGAACAATATTATAAGACTAACATTCGGCATGGACATTTATATTCGCATCAGCTATAATTATTATAGACATAAATGTCCGCAAAGTCAAGATTTCTGCCTGCGGCGTTTTTCTCATAAATGTCCGCAGCATGGGAGGAATTACGAAATGGGAAATAAGTCAGCACAAAAAGTACCAGTAAACAAAGAACGCTTTATGGAGATCCTTAAACTAAGAAATAGCAGCATTAGAAAACTTGGCGAGGCATACGAAGAAATCGAACGCACCGAAAAGACTATCCGTCGGTGCTTGGATGCTGGAGAAATGCCGCCTGATTTGTTAAACAGAATTGCAAAGCATCTTAATGTCCATCCGGATTATTTATCTGGTATCTATGATGACAAGGCAGACCGTATTGAGGATGATTTCTTACGCAGCATGTATATGTCCTTTATTAAGCCAGAGAAATATCCTTATCTGCTAAAAGCAAAAAGTGATATTGGATACACGAACTATTTTGAAAACATTCTTATCATGAATGATATTTCAATAGATTTATTTCATACATTGCCGCCAGAAGAAAGAATTCTGTTTCGTCAGGAAATGGCTGTTGCCATAATGCAGGTGATTGCAAAGCATTTCACACATGATTCCCTTGGTAACAGCACATCTGAAACTTTAGCGTATTGTAAGTCGTATATCGGGGATTGTGATCCCTTTTCATACTTTGCAGAACTAGAAGGCATAGGTTCCAGAGAGCCAAAATCAGATGATGACTTCTTCGCCGAAGAATCAGTACGAGATTTTGAAAAGCGGATGGAATCGAAATATAGAAAATAAGCCGGGATTCTCCCGACCACACTTTACACCCCAAGAGCAGTTTTTACACCGCAAAGGCACACTTTTTAATTTTTCCTATTTCTTGTATCCATTTCGGTAAGATTATTTCGAGAAAACGGCTGTCGATACGCTCGGTTTCCTGTTTTACAAGGTCGCACATTGCCTTTACTTCACGCTCGGCGGTGAAAACCTCGCCGTGTTCAGTCACACGTTGTCTGGATTTTATTTGTTGTTGCACTTAATCACCCGTTTTGAGCAAATTTATCAATTAATTCTGAGTAAATTCGTTTTTATATCAAATATTATAGCATAATGATGCAAATTTATCAAGTTGCACCTGTTACAATTTGATTATAAATCAAATTTGAGGTGGATAAATGAATGATGCTTTTGATTTCGGCTTGATTCTGAAAGGACTCAGAAAAGAAAAAGGCTGGACGCAGGAAGAACTGGCAAATAAAATAAACAAGGAAAGCTCAATAATCAGCAGATATGAAAAAAATCTGCAAAGCCCTACTTTTGATACGGTAAGAGCGTTTTCGGCTTTATTCAACGTTTCTATGGACTATCTGTCGGGTATGGAACGTCAATCGAATATTTCTACTATAGGTCTTAACGAAAAGCAAAGGAATATAATAATGCAGTTAATTCAGCAATTCCGTGAGCATAACGTAATTACAAGCAAACAGCTTACCGATAAGCAATCGTGTTTACTCGGTCAGATACTGGCGGAATTCCTGAAATAAACGCAAAACACCGCCTGCACGGGAAATGTGCGGGCGGTGTTTGAAAATCGTATAAGAAAAAGCGGTCACTGGGCTGTATCTTTCCCTGTGACCGCTTGATTGTTTAATTTATGTCTGCTCACGCTTTTTGAGTATCTTGCGGAAGGTAAGAGCGAAGATAGTGGTGCAGCAGATTGCCGAGGTCGCATCCGCTACGGATTCTGCGAGATATACGCCCTTTACACCGAGAAAATTCGGCAGGATAAGAGCGAGAGGGATAAGCAGTATCACTTTACGCAAAAGGGCTATGAACAGTGAAATTTTAGCCTGACCGAGAGCAACAAACATACTTTGACAGGTACGCTGAAGTCCGAATATGGTCATGCCTGTAAGGAAAAGAGACATCATTCTACCGACTGTTTTTATAAGTGTGGTATCGTCTGTGAACATTCCTGCGACAAATTCGGGAAAGGTGATCATAAACAGGTTTGTCAGGGCAAAGAATGAGAACATAATTATCACGGAATATTTGAAGCAGAGGCGGACACGGTCGGTGTTGCCCTTGCCGTAATTGTAGCTGACTATCGGAACAAAGCCCTGTGCAAAGCCGCTCAGAGGCACGGCGGCAAACTGCATTGCACTCTGCATTACCGTAAGGGTGCTGACGTATATATCGCCGTAGCCGCTAAGCGAGCCGTTGAGAACGAAGCCGACAAGGCTTTCTGTACTTGCCATTATAAACGGGGCGATTCCGAGTGCGAACAGCGAGCCGATTATCTTTATATCGGGCTTAAGATATTTCGGCTTTATTTTCAAAGTCGCTTTGTCGGATACCAGAAAGCCGACTATTATAAAGGCACTTACCGCCTGCGATATTACCGTTGCGAGAGCGGCACCCGTTACGCCCATACCGAATACATAGATAAAAAGCGGATCAAGGCCTATGTTGAGGATCGCACCGATTATTACGGCTATCATTGAAATTCCGGGTCTGCCCTGTGCGTTTATGAACGAATTAAGTCCGGTTGCGAACATTACGAACAGCGTGCCGGCAAGGTATACCGAGAGGTAGTCTGTGGCATAGCCGATAGTAGTATCGCTTGCACCGATAAGGCGGAGCAGGGGATTCATAAAGATGTAGGTTATGCCCGATGTTACTATGGTAAACAGCACAAGCAGTGAAAAGCCGTTGCCGAGTATGCTGTGCGCTCTTTCACGGTCGCCCTTGCCGAGCGCTATTGAGGCAAGCGGAGCACCGCCACCGCCGACTATCTGTGAAAATGCCGAGATAAGAATGATTATCGAGCTTGTAACACCGATACCTGCCAGCGCATCAGTGCCGATATGCTCTATGTGTCCGATGAAGACCCTGTCAACTATGCTGTACAGCAGGTTTATAAGCTGTGCCGCAAAGCCCGGCAGTGCCATTTTAAGTATAAGAGGCAGCATCGAGGCTGTGCCGAGCCGTTCTTCGTATTTGTTATCCATTTAAAGTATCTCCGTGTTTTGTCTTTCTATTTAGAGAGTATAGCACTTAAATCATAAAAAGTCAAAGCAGGGCGGGTGGCTGAAAGCCACTGTAAATTCCGCCTGCGGCAATGTGCCGCTTCAAATTCCGCCTGTGGCTGTGAGCCACTCCAAATTCCGCCTTTGGAAATGTTTGAGGTTGGTTGAGCGTGGCAAAACGGCGGAGTAATGTGATACTGATGGTTCATCGGTGGCTGAAAGCCACTGTAAATTCCGCCTTTGGAAATGTCTGAGTTATCCGCAGGGTAGCGAAACGGCGGTGACTGAAAGTCACTGTAAATTTCGCCTTTGGAATTGTCTGAGGTTGGCAAGGCTTGAGTTATCGGCGGGTATTAAAATGTGTATGCGGTTAATTGTTCGGATTTATATGTCAATATTACCTTTTATGAGTGAGCGGTAAATCCTTTGTTTGCTGAATGCTTGTTATTACAAAAACGAAAAGACAGCGCCGCTCGTGATATGCACCCCAAAAGTTAGACACATTTGGAGGTGCATATTTTTATGGGCAAAACAGGAAGAAAAAACAAAACGTA
>PPYF01370968.1_pt1 | contig 10574 bp, 9 predicted proteins | sample 1559871 | NCBI WGS metagenome assembly PPYF01 (sample SAMN08240021, study PRJNA423297) | Human gut metagenome, whole genome shotgun sequencing project.
GGCTTGCTTGCGCTCGCCCGCCGCTCTCATCGGCGCGACTGTCATAATATAACACACGCCACCAGTCCCGTCAACCCCTCTTTTCGACTTTTTGTCAACTTTTTTACATTCGCACCATCAGCGCGATGCTGCAGTCATCACCAGTCGCCTGAATAACACTGTTCTCAAAGCTTCTGCGCAGCATTTCCTCCATGTTCGCGCGATCCTCTCCGCGGGCTGTGTTGAAGACACGGTGCAGGACAGGCGCGAGGGTCTTCTGTCGGCGATCATAGAGGCTCATTTCTGCGCCGTCGGAGAGAAGGAGGAAGCCGCATATATCTGCCACATCCCCTTTGACAAGTTTCATGGTGTCCGTCGCCTCAGGCGAGGTGATGAATACCGTGGTATTGATAAACTCACCGTTAAGCGGCTGAGAGAGGACGACGAGCTGGTCTTCGCGTAGGCAGCCAATGACGCCGTCACCAATATGAAGGAGAATGAAGCGATCCCCCTTGACGGCAACAGCGAGCAGCGTACAGGCAAGAGCATCAACATGACACGCACATTCGTCCGCCCGTGCGGCGAGTGCCGTACGCAGCTGTGTAAGGATCTGTTGTTTGACACGTGCCCCGTCTGTCTCCGCATCAAAAGCATCAAAGGAACCAGAAAATATTGCCGCAATCTCTTGGCAGGCAGTCTCTGCCCCCTCTTGGGAGAATGCAGCAGAGCCCGCGCCGTCAGCGAGAGCGATGACGGCAGTGCCCCCCGATTCACAGGCATAGGTCTTATCCTGGCACGGCAGGTCTCCGGCACGGTGCCGCCGTCCTGTAACGGCACACTCTGCAAAGTTCCATAGAATACCGCGTTCTTCGCTCAAGAGAGTGTGCTCCAGTCTTTGATACGATCGACATCGAGCTTGATTTTATCTCCTGGTGTGGAGTTCGATACGACCTTGATGCTGCTGCTGAGCCATGCAAAGAATTCTTGGAATTTCAGACCGTCGAGCCGCAGCGGCTCCCATTTCGGCGAGAGTGCAGCAAGCGCGTCCATGCCCGGCTCGCTCCCAATGCCGATAGGGAAGACGGTCAGCTTACCGGCATTCACAAGTTCCGTGACGCGCTGGGTGGCACGGCGCAGCTCAGCGGGATCGCCATTCGGTTCGCCGTCGCTCATGAGGACGAGCCACGGCTGATAGTAGTCGACCCCCTTATCCTGATACTCTTTCTTGCGCTGCGCCAGCAGGTCGAGGGCGAGGTTGACCCCCTCCCCCATCGCCGTGAGTCCATTTGCGTGCAGCTGTGGGACGGTCTGCCGTTCAATGTTGGCGAAGTCAAGCAGACATTTTGCCTCGTTGTCGAAGGTGACGATGCTGATCTCAGCAGAGTCGGCGGCGAGTATGTCGGTACGGATTGCCTCGAAGAACATTTCGATGCCCTTTTGAAGCTCCTGTATGCGGCTCTTCCCGCCCTCGACGATCTGCCAGAGTTTGCCGTCTTGGCGGATGGTCTCTCCGGTACCGACGTAGCTGCCCGCCTCGACTGCTGCCATGGAGCCGCTCGTGTCAAGGCAGAGGCAGACGGGTACACGCGGCGTCGGATTGGTGACGAGGTCGTCCATGCGGATGAGGTGCAGGTCTTTCATGGTATTTCTCCCATATTATAATAGAAAATGAACGACGGCATAGGCAATGGCAAGCCCGATGCCGATTCCGGCAACGGTCTCAAATGATGAGCTTTCCTCCGCACGGTCACTTTGCGGGACGGGCGTGCGCGAAGAGGTGTTTTGCTGTGGTGTCGTGAGCCACGTCTCGCGCTCCTTCTTTCGCGCCTCGCGGCATTCCCTGCAGTTCTCGGGCTGAGCCAGCCCCTTATCCACGAAGAAGGCGTGCTCGGCAGCGGTGATGCAGAAACGGCTGCCGCACGTTCTACATTGCTTCCATTCATAAATTTCTCCTCTGCACGAGGAACATACGCCGTGGTCGAGCTGCGTGACCGGCACCTCGCTCTTACAAACGCGGCACGGGCGTTTTTCTGGTGACTTCGACTGCTTCGCTCCAGACTTTGTATGCGGCGTTGAGTGCCCCCATGTCTTCGTTTGCTGCGGGGACTTCGCGTCTGCATTTGGTTCAATGTGCTTGTAGCGATTCGGAAAAATCTCAAGTGAGAGGGCATCCTGCTCCGCATACTTCCCATTCGTGAGGAGGTTCTTGTACTCGCGCAGGTTTGCAAGCCACGCGTTCACATCGAGGCGGTCGCACTCTTCGTAGTGTGCTTCGCCCTTGCGGAAGGTCTGATAAAACGGTTCTTTCATCGCACGGCGCGGGAGATGGCTCCAGATGAATCTCCACGGGCCGTCGGGAGCACGGCGATTCGAGTTCTCTCCGCAGGGATAGGAGAAATCACCGCGTGCAATGTTTTCCTGCAGATCGTTGCCGCCCTGCTGGGAGTAAGGCGTCTTACCCGGAAGCATGATGCGGAAAAGCAGGGTCGCGATAGCAAATGCCTCATTCCCCTTCGTGCGCAGAAAGCTTGAGAACGGTTGTCCCTGCACCTCGGGGGCGGTGTAAACGGGGGTGCCTACGGGACAGGGAAAGCCCTCAATCTGGTAACTGTCCGTGTCAACAAAGTAGACCTCGGTCGCGGAAACGACGAGGATATTCTGATCATTCAGGTCGCCGATGAGAATGTCGTGGTCGTGAAGGTACTTGATCTTCTCAAGGATGGTAATGCAAAGGATAACGAGGTCGACCTTTTTCCAGTGCGGGAAAAATCTCTGCAGCCGCCGCGGACTGAAGACGGCAATCTGCAGGGACTGCCCCTGTGCACGCGGCATTAGATAGCCGACGAAGTTCCCGCTCTTGTCCGAGAGCTCCGCAATGGGCCAGCAGATACCTGCGCAGGAGATGCTGCAGCTGAGCATACGGCGAATCTTTTCCCGCCGCCGTACAGTCAGGCAGTCCCGCGCGTAAATCTTCGCAACGTATGGCGTGCCCGTTTCGTAGATCCTGCCCTCGCCGCCCTTACCGATCTCCTTGCCGAGACGTATGCGCTCCGGCACGCCGTTCTGTACGCGGAAGACAATCTCGCCCTCGATGGGGATGTGTGCTGCAGGCAGCGGATCATCGGCGATGGCCGTGACGACGGTCTTTCGTGCAGTGGTCATGGCGGACGAGCGGCTGTCCGTGCGCTGCGGCGCGGGCCTCTGCCCTGCCGTATGCTCATGCCCACCATGCGGTCGACGGTCACCGTCTGTCTGCGCGCGCGCGGAGTCCGTCCTTTTCGTATGCGGCTTCTTTCCATCCTGCGGGAAAAGGTTGCCGCCGCCATCGATGCGCCGCACATGGATTTTCTTGCCGCGCTGAACGGAACGCTGGTTGACAAGGTTGCGGATGTCCGCGCCGAGGTCTGCATCCTGCGTGATGAGAAGAAGGTTGTACGTCATACGGTGACGCGTAAACTGCGTGATGAAGACGTTGTCTGCGTGACCTTCCCGATCGACCGGCTCTCCACGAAATTCGAGCAGGTGCTCCTGCTGATACCGTGGCAAAAACTCTGACAAACAGCGTTCCGCATTTCGCACATCCACAGGATCATATACCCCCGCGGCGTTCCTGTAAATTTTCTGCAGTTCGTGAAGCACACGCTCCGGAACGATGACGGGGTTGTTGTACTTCAAAATATAGGGTCTGGCGCGTTCCCAGAACGTCGGCGCAGCCTCCTTGAGCAGACTGCAGGTGTCAATGAACACCTTCCAGTCCTTGAAATACATATCAAGCAGCTTCTCTTGCCGCTCCTTCATGTTGCGTCCCGTCCCTACGCGCACGCGCTCTCCACCCCCTACGTCTTTTCTCATCAGCCGATCTCGTCCCATCCACGCGGCAAAGCACTGCGGTCATGCTCCGGTACGGTGCTCTTCGGCGTGAACGGAGTGCTGTCATTGCTATTATCACCGCATTGCCGGTCCACGAGCTCAGCTGTCGCGACATCGTCCGCTGCGGCGGCGGGTGCGCTGCTCTCTATCATACCTTTCTCGAACGCCCGCATATCCGCTGCCATAGTCTCCAGCTCCGCAGCATCCGGCTCGTCGAAGATAATTACCTCGTCCGAACACGGAGGTATCTCCTCAGCGGAAGGCGGCACACGTTCAATCTCCTCAAGGTTCTCAAGAGGCGCATCGGAGGGTTCCGCAGGCACACCGTCAAGGTCATCCCATCCGATCACCGGCTCCCGAACGTCCGCATCATCCTCCTTGTCTGCATAGGAGGGTATGCCGCAGTCTGCGCCCGAAACCTGCCAGCGATAAAATCCGTGATCGGTCTGATATCCGACAAGGTCGATCTCCGCGCCGCCGAGGTGAGCACGATTCAGCAGTGCGATCTGTGCTGCACAGTCAGACGTGTTCGTAAAGAGTACAATCTGATGGGCATTTTTGAATCGCGCAAACACGGAAAAGAAAGTACTGAGCTCCGACCCGTCGTCATCTTCACCGCGCAGGTCGATCAGCCCCTCCTCCTGCAGCTGCACCAAATGCTGCATACCGTGCTTGGCTCTTCTGCGCACGGCATCATCCGTGCTGCGCATATCCCCTTCAAGAGCTCGCACAGTCGCGAGGGAGATGAAGAAAGCACTGCCATGTTCACGCAATGCAGCGATCAGCGGCTCTGCTGCCGCAAAGAAGCCCTCCGATGCGACGACGCTGTGGTCAAGGAAGATGCGGCAGTCCGTCGCGAAGGCATGGTAATCCTCCTCCGTCAGCCAGTCGCGTGTACTGTCCTGTGTATATATATCGAGAGGCGCAGGGAATGTGTCGAGCCACCGCTGTGTGAGTGAGAGCGTACCGAGGTGATCGAAAAGACCTGCGTCCTCAGGTGCGTTGAGTGAGAGAATTGTCTCCATCCGCACGGCAATCTCTGGCCTCTCCCGCACAGCGCCGTCCAACACAGCGGCAATCGCGAGGAACATCGTCGCACCGAGCTCCTCGCCTCCCACCTCGATGTCCGCCATCTCCTGTTCGTGGATCCCCAGTACTGCCGCAAACTGCTTCGCATCCATTCGCAGGAGCCGCCGCAGGTACGGCAGAGATTCTTGCATGGCGGTACACATGAGTCCACGCTGCTCTTCATAATAGGTTCGGATATCCATATCTATTCCTCCTCTATCAGCGGGCTGCGCGCCCCCGCGCAGCCCCGTCCTATAATTTGATCTCCGATATCGGCTGATTCGGCCCATGCGGCTGCACCAGTATCTTTGCGGGAGTCGCTCCCGCGGGCATGGCAAAAACAACACTTGCTGTCATCTGCATCCCTGGTGATATGTTTTCCATGTGGAACGTGGCAACCCTGTTGTGAAAGAGCACGCCCATACCGCTGTCCGAGACTGCATAGCTGTTGCCATCCGTATCAACCATGCGTATGTTAAAACTCACGATGTGGATACTGCTCGAGCCTCGGTTTGCAAGCGTCAGTTTGACGAGAGCAAAAGGCCCCTGCACGGTGCCCATCGGACCCGTCAGCGAGGACGGGCGCGAGATGGACTCCACACGCCCGACAAGCGCAGGCTTCTGTGCAGATGCACTCTGCGCTGCAGGTTGGTCCGTACGCAGAGAGCCCCCCGTGGTTTTCTCGCTGCCCTTCTTTGTGCCGCGCTCCCCATTCTCCTTGGTTTTGGCATCCGTCTTTTCTGTTTGCGTCGCTGTCATCGGCTGTGCAGCAGGCGCATCTTTTTTCCAAAGCCCCAAGCCGGGGCCGAAAAAATAGATGAGCGCTCCCAGAATAAGCCCGAACAGGATCCCCTTCCGCATCTCTCTACGTCCTTTCTCATTGAACGCAAAATCATTTTATCGAGTATGAAATCATACTACCATAAAACAAGATATGCAGCAGAAAAAATTTTCTATCCATAATTATATTTCCCCAGATGATTGTTCCTTGTTTCTTCCCCCTTCCTGTGGTATTCTATGATAGAATTTATTCTGGGGGAAGTACTGATAAGTTCGGCACGACCATCTTGACGCATCTTTTCGTCCGCTTGTCGTCGGCAAATTCTCCACATAGCCCTTGCTATGCGTCCGGTTTGCTGCCTCAATCGGACAAAAATCTACGCCGATCTGAGAGACTGTTTTATCAGCGATTTCCTAGATGAAATACCCTGAAAGGAATTTGAAATGCCGAAAAATCCGGTCAAGCATCAATGCACCTTCTGCAAGCGCATCATCGACGTGCGCGACCAATACGATATGCCGATCTACGATCCGAACACAGGCTTTGCGATCTGCAAGGACTGCGTGCGTGAGATCAACCGCTACCTCGACGAGCACGACGCATCCGTCTCCTCGGAGGAGCGCACGACGTTCCGCAAGGAGCTGGGCGACGTACTGGAAAAGACGCGCCCTCACCTCATCAAGGAGTATCTCGACACCTACATCATCAATCAGGACCGCGCGAAGAAAATCCTCGCCGTCGCCGTCTACAACCACTACAAGCGCATGAAGTACGGCTACGAAAAGAAAGAGGACGAGGGCACGGAGATCGAGAAGTCGAACGTCATCATGCTTGGTCCCTCGGGCTGCGGCAAAACTGCCCTCCTCTCCCATCTCTCAAAGCTCCTCGATGTGCCGTTTGCCGTGACAGATGCCTCCAGCCTCACCGAGGCGGGCTTCGTCGGCGCGGATGTCGAGGTCGCCGTCCGCAACCTCTACTATGCGGCGGACAAGGACGTGGAGAAGGCGGAGCACGGCATCATCTACCTCGACGAGTTCGATAAAATCGCGCGCAAATCCGGTGCGAACAATTCCATCACTGCTGACCCCGGTCATGAGGGCGTCCAGCAGGCACTCCTCAAGATGCTCGAAGGCAGTGTCGTCGAGTTCACGGCGCGCGGCCAGCGAAAACACCCCGAGGCGCCGACCATCAAGGTCGATACGAAAAACATCCTCTTCATCGTCGGCGGCGCATTCGTCGGCATCGAGAAGATCATCGCCAAGCGTCTCAAGAAAGGCAACGTCGCCATGGGCTTTGGCGCGGAGGTGCGCGGCAAGGATCTCGAAAAGGAATACGACGCACTCATCCATCAGGTCACGCCGGAGGATCTCATGGAGTACGGCATCATCCCTGAGATCATCGGCCGCCTGCCCGTGATCTGCACGCTCGAAACCCTCGACGAGGACGCGCTCCTGCGCATCCTCACGGAGCCGGTCAATGCACCGGTACGTCAGTACCAGCAGCTGCTCGCAATGGACGGCGTGGAGCTTGTCTTTACCGAGGACGCTCTGCGCGCCGTCGCAAAAAAAGCAATCGAGCGCAAGACGGGTGCACGCAGCCTGCGCGGCATCATCGAGGAGGTCATGCTCGACGTAATGTTCGACATCCCGCGTGAGACCGCTCCGCGCCGCGTCACCGTGACGAAGGAATGCATCACCAAGGGCGCGGCGCCGACCGTGGAGAACGCAGCGGCGGGGTGATAAATTTATCCTTGCAAAACAGCATAAACGTGTTATACTGTGTGTAGAAGTCAACGATGGTCATTGACAACCAAAAGAAAGAAATCCCCTGCGGCTGGTTACCGCAGGGGTCTTTCTTTGCAACTGGTGAGGTCGCATCTGGCTGGTGCCACAACGGCGGTCGCTTCTACCGCCCCAGCCTCTGTAGAATCAGCGCCCCGAGAATACTCCCGAGTACGCTGGTCAGCAGGGAAAGCATAACATCTCCGATGGTCATCGTGACAACCTCCCTTCCTTGCCGGATTGGCTTGGTTGGGCCGTGGCAGCTTCAGTATAACACAACGGACGACAAAACTCCCACTGCGGTGCCAGCCGCAGTGGGAGTTTTCATATGGAAATTTATACCCGTACAAAATCCCCGTCCGCCGTCATGCGCCAGATCTCGTCCGCCGCACCTGCGTGTGCGGCAAAGCGTTCGACGTTGCGGGCATCGCTCGCCTCGTAGAAGGCGGTCGCCTCCGCCTCGGAGAGGCCCCCCTGCACCTTGCGGGCGATGAGGCGATCCCGCAGGAACGCGGCGGGTGCGTCGATACGGACGGCATAGTCGGCGAGCGGACGGAGGCCGCTCCACGGCTCCTCGTCCAAGAGCAGCCAGTTGCCCTCGACGAGGAGGATCGGCGCATCCGCCGTGACGGCATTGGGCACGACATCGTGAATGCGGCGGTCATAGACGGGGAATGTCACGCTCTCCTCCCGCGCCGCGCCGAGTTTCGCCGCGAGTGCGGCGACGTCAAAGGTCTCGGGTGCACCCTTGATGGATTTCAGGGGGATTTCTTCCCCGCCCTGCCGGATGGTATGCGCCGCGAGGCAGCGATTCGGGTAGTGAAAGCCGTCCATGCCGAGTGCCTGTACGGGGGTCAGCCTCTCCTCTGTGTGCGAAAGCCGCTCCAAGAACTGTGCGAGCGTCGTTTTCCCCGTGGCGGGCGGCGCGGCAAGGAAGACAATGCACCGCCGCCCGCTGCGCTGCTGCAGCTCCGTGAGATGACGCAGCAGCGGCAGGAAGAGATGCTCAACCGTGTCGGTACGGTAACGAACACGCTGCGGCAGTCCGTTGACGGTCATCGCGCAGGTGTGCCACTCTTTTTCACGCACAGAGATCCCCCTCCTCGATGGAATATTTTAGCAAAAGTATGCCCATGGTTCAACTGTAGACAAGTTTCCATATAAAAAGGACTGCTGAACGAGTCAAGCCTCGTACGGCAGTCCTTTCTTGTGCCCCCGCCACCGCTTGCTGACCTGTCCAAGAAGCAAGTCCGTAGGACGAAGCTGATTGGGAAACAGGTCGTATGCGAAAACGTCCCAAGAACACGAGCGTTAGCGATGTGTGATTGGCTGACGTTGACCGCTCGCGGTCCCCCTCCCCCGTCACAACGGAGGAGGCTTTAGCGAAATCACGGCACAGCAGCTTCCCCATTTGCGAGGGAGGCTAGGGAAGCTAAGGATATGCTTGCTCAGTCCTTCATACGCGGTACGGTCATCGTTCCGAAGGCAGTCTCCTTGCGGTGGCAGTGCGGGCACTCGTTCTCGATGAGTCCCGTGTAGCCGCAGACGGGGTCGCGGTCAACAGGGTGGTTGATGGAGAAGTAGCCCATGTCCGCGTCGTGCATGGCGCGGACGACTTTCTCGAAGGCCTTGACGTTCTTCGACGGGTCGCCGTCCATCTCGATGTAGGCGATATGCCCTGCGTTCTCGAGCGCGTGATACGGTGCCTCGATGCGGATCTTGTCGTAGGCGCTGATGTCGTAGTAGACAGGCACATGGCTTGAGTTCGTCATGTAAGAGCGGTCGGTGACTCCGGGGATCGTCCCATAGACGCGCTTGTTCGCACGCTGGAACTGTCCTGCCGTGCTCTCCGCGGGGGTGCCGAACGTCGACCAGTTGCGGTGCTCCGCCTCAGTGTAGGCATCGGTACGCTCGCGCATGTGCCCGACGATCTCGAGCCCGAGTTTCTGCGCCTCCTCGCTCTCGCCGTGGTGCTTTCCGATGAGTGCGACGAGGCATTCGGCGAGTCCGCAGAAGCCGATTGAGTACGAGGCGTGCTTCAGCACTTCCTTGATGGAGTCGACGGGACTCGCCTTTTCGCTGTCGAGCCAGACGCCCTGCCCCATAAGGAATGGATAGTTGTAGATGTGCTTTTCCTCGATAATCTTCAGCCGATCGAGCAAATAGTCGTGGCAGAGGTCGATGTAGTAATCGTAGAGTTCCCAGAATTTCCCCAGATCGCCCTTGGCCTCGAGCGCAAGCTTCGGCAGGTTGATCGTCGTAAAGGAAAAATTCCCGCGGCTGCCCGACTGCTCGGGACCGTTGACGTTGCTCATGACGCGCGTGCGGCAGCCCATGGTTGCGACGCAGCTGTTGTAGTCGCCGGGCTTGTAGTACTGGAGGTTGTACGGCGCATCGAGGTTGACGTAGTTTGGGAACAGGCGGCGCGCACTGACGCGGCAGGACTCGATAAAGAGGTCGTAGTTCGGATCCTCGGGGTTGTAGTTGACACCCGCCTTAAGCTGAAAGACAGAAATGGGGAAGATCGCCGTCTCGCCGTTGCCGAGCCCCTGCCAGACCGCGCTCAGCACCTCGCGGATGACGAGCCGTCCCTCGGGCGAGGTATCCATGCCGTAGTTGATGGAGCTGAACGGCACCTGTGCCCCCGCACGCGAGTGGAGTGTGTTGAAGTTGTGAATGAGCGCCTCCATCGCCTGATGCGTCTCCTCCTCGACACTCTCGCAGGCGAGCTGGTAGATCGTCCGCACGTCCGCCTCGAGTTCCTGCTCCGCCGGGGTGTCGAATGCTGCACTGTAGACGATGTTCAGTGCACGCATGAGTTCGGCACGGGCGCGCTCCGCACGCGCGTCGTCCTGCTTTTCTGCATAGACGCAGACGGCAAAGTCGAGCTCCGCGCGCAGTGCCTTCTTGAACGCCTCGTGGGTAAAATAACCATGCCCGATGTGGTAGAGCAGCGCCTTCCACGCCTCCTCGAGGATCGCCTTGCGGAAGGACTTCTTTACGCCGTCTGCCATGGCGTAGTCAAACGCGTTGATGCTCTGCCCGCCGAACATGTCGTTCTGGTTCGACTGGATCGCGATGCACGCGAGGCTCGC
>PPYF01131879.1_pt1 | contig 10572 bp, 9 predicted proteins | sample 1559871 | NCBI WGS metagenome assembly PPYF01 (sample SAMN08240021, study PRJNA423297) | Human gut metagenome, whole genome shotgun sequencing project.
TGAGGACACCTCCATTGCCGGCTGACTTCACTCATGCCAGAGTCTGCAAACCATTTTGCGAAAAATTCTTGACACTACCGAGATGATATCCGGTTTTAAGCATTCGTAAAACAACACTTTTAGGATAGAACACCCATTGAGGTGATCGTATGAATATTAGGTATTCATAAGCATAATCATTTGTTTACATATGCAAATGATTATGCTTATATTTTTACTCCGTAAAAATATAGAATATCAATCCCGCGCGCCTCCTCTCTATTTCAATTTATGAATTACTAACTGAATTGAAATGGAGAAAATAAAATGTGTAAAAATCATGCAAACTACAATGTCTACATAAATGGACAAGCAGTTCCAGTAAGCGAAGAAGTATACCGAGTTTATAAACACTTTGAGCGAAAAGAGGAGTATTTCACCTATGACCTCAAAGCAGAAAAATTTAGTAGGAAAACAGCATCCTTTCTCCCAAGTAGGGAAGACTCCTATGAACGTCTGCTGGAGGCAAACCAGCAGTTTGTGATTCAGGAAGTAAGCGTACAGGTTCAGGTTGAGAAGCTCCTAGATGCAGAAATGGTCAAGAAGGCACTGTCGTTTTTAAACCCAGAAGAGGGGGAGCTGATCAACTTGCTGTTTTATCAAGAAAAAACAGAACAGGAGGTAGGAATACTGCTCCATATCTCCCAGCAAGCAGTAAACAAAAGAAAGCAGGCAGTGCTGATAAAATTAAGAAAACTTCTGAAAGAAATTTATGAGTTTTAAAGCAATATTTGGTTGTAAATGAGCCTTCTGAACGGGAAAGTATATGAGAGGAATTTCATTCTCGTGTACTTTGATAAATAGTGGCAGAAGGCCGCTTACATCAGTATGTAGGTTATAAACTTCATTATGGCTGTATTACAAACAGAAAGCGAAATAAGCGCAGACGCGACGACTACCTGCGGAAAAAGGATTCAATCACTTATCCGACAAATCAAAGGTAAGAGCGGTAACCTGAACGTTTATATTCCGACACCGGCAGGTCGGATACGCCATGACTCCATGATGAAGAGGACCGTAAAATCCCGTACCGCAGGGTAAAAGGGGGGTATCGGCATAAAAGCTGATATCACGGTGTTTGTTGCCGCAGACAAGCCTGCATATTCCCAGTATCGGGGGACGAGCAAGAATACGATACACATAATAAGAGAATAAAACAGCCACACCGGAATTTTCAAAATCTTGGTTCAAGGTGTGGCTGTTTCCTATATTTGAATAGTTTTGTTTATGGCGGTTCATACTGTTATTGCAGGATTTTTTCTTTCATCGAAAGGAGAAGCTATGATTAGAACTGAAATCAAAACAAAATCTTCGATTGTTCGCATCCACGATGAATATTGCAACGCTCCAAGCGAAGGCTGTATCTCTCATCTCAATCAGATTGTGAGCAATTACTACAAAAGAAGGAATATGACAAAGGAAACATTTGCTGTTCAAAATGAAAATACCGCCTCGCAATGAAGCTGCGGATATTTCCAGAATTTAGCTTGATCCGTATCATTGACGGGAAAAGATGTTTGACCTTATAATGAAATCAGAAAGGGGGACCCAGATGGAGCAATATGTAAAATATCTTCGCAAGTCGCGTTTTGACAGAGATTATGCAGAGCTGAGCATTGAGGAAACACTCAAGCGCCACGAAGCAATTCTGGACAAGCTGGCTGCACAGCGAGGGTATTATATTGCAAAAACCTATTATGAGGTCGTTTCTGGTGAGTCAATTGCCGCAAGACCGGAAATTCAGAAGCTACTGGAAGAGGTGAACGCCGGATTTTATGCCGGAGTCCTTGTTGTCGATGTTGAACGTCTGGCAAGAGGAAACGGAGCCGATCAGGCATATATCAGCCAGGTGTTTCAGTTTTCCGGAACAAAGATTATTACTCCGACTAAGATCTATGACCCATCCAATGAATTTGATGAGGAGTACTTCGAGTTTGGCTTGTTTATGAGCCGAAGGGAGTATAAGACGATCAACCGAAGGTTGATTCGCGGACGGGACAGCAGTGCATCAGAGGGAAAATGGATTGGAAGTATCGCCCCCTATGGATATAATCGGGTTAAACTTCCAAATGAAAAAGGCTATACCTTAGAGCCACACCCCGAGGAAGCACCGATTATCCAAAAAATTTTTGAGATGTATCTCAATCATCAGGGAACCAAGGTGATTGCAAACTATCTGAATGACCGCGAAGTTCCAACCAGACACGGCGATCTTTGGACCTATTCAACCATCTCTCAAATTATTACGAATCCCGTCTATATGGGAAAGATCCGAAGAGGGTGGAGTAGACAGGTCAAGAGTATCGAAAATGGAGAGATCAAAAAGCGTATCAAACGCAAAAAGGATATGAGCTCTTACGATATTTATAATGGATTGCATCCGGCGCTGGTCAGTGAAGAGGACTTCATGAAAGCGCAGGAAATCCGCCAGGACCGAAAGCCAGCAGCTCCGGTTCGGGAAGAATATCAGCTGATGAATCCTTTTTCAGGATTGCTTTTCTGCTCAATATGCGGCAAGCGAATCGGGCGAACAACCATGACCGCAGCAAGAAATCATGCTCCGCGCCTTCGCTGCACCAACTCAAGGGACTGCCATAATTGCAGCGCATACTTTGATGTGGTGGAGAAGGAGATTATTGGGGCACTGAAAAGCTGGCTGAAAGGATATAAGGTTAAAATCGATACGGTCGGTTATACGGACGATATCGAGATTACCAGAAAACAGCTGATGAAAATCGAGCAGGAGCTGAAAAAGTTATCCAAACAGCTGGAAAATACCTTTGACTTGGTAGAACAGGGTGTGTATTCCTTCGAGGTGTTTCAGAACAGAAGAGCAAAGCTTGTCCTTTCGATGGAAGATATGGAAGCTCAAAAAGCAGAACTCCAAAAGAAAGTACAGCGGCTGGAAGAAAGCCAATCCTCCAAAGCAAGCCTGATTCCTCAGACAGAGGAGTTGCTTGCAAGCTACGACCATATGACCAACCAGGAACGAAACGAACTCTTAAAGGAAATATTGGAACGAATTGAATACTATAAGGGAGCCGACGGACAGATTGTCATCGATCTTTATCCTAGACTCCCTAAAATTTAGGAGTTTGTAGGTATCGTAGACGTACTCACACATGGGTCACCGCCCCTACCAGCATCCCATCTTGAATGATGGGGCTGCCGGACATCCCCTGCACGATGCCGCCGGAAATTTCCAGCAGATCCGGGTCGGTAATACGGATGACCATGTTTTTGGTCGGCTCCTCCTGGGAGAGCGAAACCTTCTCGATATAGGCGTCAAAATAGGCGGGGGTTTCCCCAGAGATGGTGGTCAGAATCTGGGCGGGACCTTCGGTCACCTCCTGGCTCTGTGCCATGGGGATGGTCTGCGCATAGGCGGGCGCGTCAAACAGCTGTCCGTATACGCCGTTGTAGCTGTTGGCATACAATAGACCCGACACCTTCTGCGCCACAAAAGCCCCCTGTAGCTGGCCGGGATCGCCGGAGGAACCGGGATCGACCCCGATGATGGAGGCCTCCACAATTTCCCCCTGGGAGAGCGGCATGATCTGGCCGGTGTCTACGTCGCAGATGGCATGTCCCAACCCGGCAAAGCAGCCGTTTTGCGGATCATAGAAGGTCATCGTGCCGATGCCTGCCGAGCTGTCCCGCACCCAAAGCCCCAGATGGTAGTCGTTGTCCAGCGAGGACTTAACAGGGGAGACAGTGAGCTGTTCCAGCTCGTCGCCGCGGCGGATGACCATCGAGATGGGCTGCCCGCTGCAGGCACTGACAATCTGGGTCAGCTGTTTTTTGGAGGAAATTTTTTCCCCGTTCAGCGAGAGGATGACGTCCCCTTCCAGGACGCCGGCATCCTCTGCCGGATTCACCGCCTGGCTCTGCAGGTTGGTCACCGATCCGGTCCCCACGACCATGACGCCGTCGGTCACCATCTTGATGCCAAACGGGGTGCCGCACAGCGACACCACCCTGCGGTCCACCACCTGGACGCTGACGTCCTTGATGTCGATGAGCCCCAGCAGGCGCAGCTTCATCTGAAAGGTGTTCCCGGCAGAGGAGTAGACCGAAAGCGGGTAGGAGCGGCTGCTACCGGCAGTTTGAATCAGCCGGTTGTCGCCGATGGAAAAATGATCTCCCTTTGCCAGATAGTACCGGTCGGGCAGCTCGGCGGAGAGATAGAGTGCAAAGCCAAGCCCGCACATCACCACAAAGGAAAATACCGCGGCCAGTGCGCGGTAGGCATGAAAGAAAAATTTTTTGGAAAGGATATGGGATTGTTTCACCGTTGGATTCCTCGCAGTTCTAAAAGTTTTTTGATTTGGAATCGTCGCTGTTGTTTTGGTCAAGACCTAGTTGTCCTTTTTAATGTTTACAGCGGGGGAAAAAATATAGCAGGGAAATTTGATAGCGGCAAGAAGATTTTGCGCCTTTTGGCAGGCGTCGATTTTGACATTTTAAACAAATCTTGAATTCTTTTTGCGGCAATACAAATTTCTTGTACTTTTGCGAAAAATGCACTATAATAGGAGTAAACATGAGGATGAATGGAGGTGTCCCCAGGTTGTACGATTATTTTTTTCGGATGATAGGCAGAATGGTCCGCGAATTGTCGCGCGGCATTGCCCGTTCGCCGGAGATGAAAAATATCCAGCGCGATCTGCGGAATATGGCAAAGGATGTTCAGCGGGAATTTTCGTCCTATCAGGGCAGAGGGGATTTTTCTCCCAATGATGAGGACGGTGGCTGGCGCCAGGATAACGGCCAGCCGCATCCGGATGGCGACTCCACCGATGCGCAAAGCCGTCGCCAGTACAGCGCCCAAAATCAGTATGGGACAAATCGGCAGGGAAATTCACATGTTTCGGTTGCTCCCAAAAACAAATACAAGACGGTCAGCACGGCCGGCATTCTCTTTACCGTTTTTGGCGGTATCGGGCTGGGTGTCTTTTTGATTTTTCTGTTGATGACAACTGGGCTCACGCTGTTGACCGATATGTTCGGGATGCCGTATCTGTTTTTGAGCGTTGTCTTGTTGATCCTGACAGGAATTTCTATCTGGATGCTGGCCAAGGGGATCTCGCTGCTCAAGCGAACCAGCCGGCTGAAAAAGTACTTAAAAATTGTAGGCAGCAGCCAGTTTTGCCCCATCGATATGCTGGTGAGGGAGAGCGGATTTGACCGCGCCTTTGTGCTCAAGGATTTGCAGAAGATGATTCAGAAGCGCGTCCTGCCCGACGCGCACATCGACGACCAGAAGACCTGCCTGATGCTGGGCGACGAGATCTACCAGCAGTACCTGTATGTGCAGAGCCAGGCTCAGTGCCGCCAGCAGGAGGAGCAGCGCCAGCGCGAAGAGCAACAGCGCCAGCAGGAACAGCAGCGCCAGCAGGAGGAGCAGGCCTTCGCGGGCAATCCCGAGCTTGCCGCTACCATCCGGCAGGGCCGCGAGATGATCCGGCGCATCCGAGAATCCAACGATCGCATCGAGGGGCACCCGGAAAAGCTGCCGGATATCCGCAAATTGATGAACTACTATCTGCCCACCACCTTAAAGCTGTTGGATGCCTACGAGGAATTTGACAGCCAGCCGGTGCAGGGCGAAAATATCAAGACGGCAAAACAGCAGATCGAACAGACACTGGACACCATCAACATCGCGTTTGAGAATCTGCTGGATAAACTTTTTACCGACGAGGTGCTGGATGTCAGCTCGGACATCTCGGTCCTGGAGACGATGCTCAAGCAGGAAGGCTTGACCGGCTCGGAATTTGATCTCAAATAAAAGCAGAATTTGGAGGAGGAAAGCAAGATGAGCAACCCATACGATCCGGCAAAGGAACCGGAATTGACCTTGACGCTGGACCCCTTTGCGCAGGAGGTTCCAACGATGGAGCAGCCGCAGGCCCAGATGCCAGCGGAGAAAAAAGAGGAGCCTAAGCCAATCTTTGATGAGAGCCAGCTGACCGAGCAGGAGCGCAAGATGGTCAACGACTTTGCTGCCCAGATCGACCTGAATAACTCCAACGTCATCCTCCAGTACGGCGCAGGTGCCCAGAAAAAGATGGCGGACTTTTCCGAGAGCGCGCTGGAGAATGTGCGCACCAAGGATTTGGGCGAGATCGGTGAGATGCTTTCCAGCGTTGTGACCGAGCTGAAAAACTTTGACGAAGAGGAAGAAAAAGGATTCTTCGGTTTCTTCAAAAAGAACGCCAACAAGCTCAATTCGATGAAGGCCAAGTACGCCAAGGCGGAAGCGAATGTCAACCAGATTGTGGAGGGCCTGGAAAAACACATGATGACCCTGCTCAAGGACGTTGCAATGCTGGACAAGATGTATGAGATCAACAAGACCTACTTTAAGGAGCTGTCGATGTACATTCTGGCCGGGCAGAAAAAGCTGCAGGAGGTGCGCTCCACCCAGCTGACCCAGCTGATTGCGAAGGCGCAGCAGACCAACCTCCCTGAGGACGCACAGGCGGCAAACGACCTGTCGGCGATGTGCGACCGCTTTGAGAAGAAGCTGCACGACCTGGAGCTGACCCGCATGATCTCCATCCAGATGGCCCCACAGCTGCGCCTGGTGCAGAACAACGATACGCTGATGTCCGAGAAGATTCAGTCCACCATCGTCAACACCATCCCACTCTGGAAGAGCCAGATGGTTCTGGCGCTGGGCGTCACCCATTCCCAGCAGGCGGCGCAGGCACAGCGGGAGGTCACCGATATGACCAACGAACTGCTTCGCAGAAACGCGCAGACCTTAAAGATGGCGACCATCGAGACCGCCAAGGAATCGGAGCGCGGCATCGTGGACATCGAGACGCTCAAGGCAACCAACGAGTCGCTCATTTCCACCCTGGACGAAGTGATGAAGATTCAGGAGGAGGGCCGCCAGAAGCGCCGCGACGCCGAGGTCGAGCTGGGACGCATCGAGGAAGAATTAAAGCAGAAGCTGCTGCAGATCAGAGGCTAAGCATAAAAAAAGAGGAACCCAAAAGGGTTCCTCTTTTTTATGTGTGAAAATAAGTTTTACATCCGGCTGTCCAGTTCACCGCTCTCCTGCTTTAGGGCTTCATAGTCCTTTTTGATCTGCTCGACATCCTGATCGGTGACATGGTGCTCGCTGTAGCGGGCCTTGATGTAGATCTGGCGCAGGTGACTCAGAATGGAAAAATTCTCCGGCCGGAAGATATACTTTGCACCCGATTCGACGATGGCGCTGTTGTCGGATTTTTCCAGGACATATCCGTGACGGCGGCAGATCTTTAAAAACTGCCGGTAATAGTAGCGCACTGCCTTGCGCGGGTCGGCAGGGGGAAAGAGGTCCAGCGGCGCTTCTTCCTGAAAGCTACGTTTTTCGGTGATGGTGGAGCGGGTCTCCTTGATCGAGTTGTATCGAAAACGGTGGTAGCCCCTCTTGAGCAGCTTGCTGAAAAAAACAAGGACTGCGATCACAATCGCGATGGTGACGATGGGCTTCACTACATCCAGGATGGAGGTGGTGGGGGTGTTGACAAAGCTGAATATGAGCTCCATAAAGCCGTCCTGAAACCCAAACGTTTTCAGCTTGGTATCAGGACGGGAAGCAAACAAGCCGCTGAGAGGACGGGAAATCAAATAGACCAGCCCGCCGACTACATAGGAGAAGACGAGGATGATGGGAGCGATAATCCATTCGTAGATCAACCCTGGAATCATCGCGACCAGCCGTAAAAATTCCGGGGAACTGATGATCAGGATAATGAGCAGCAGCCCCGCCGTGACCAGAAGGCTTGCGGTGCGGAAGCGGCGCTGACTGAACACCTTGGGGTCGTGCCGCAGCGCCTGGGTCAGCAGCAGCGTGCTGATTGCCAGGGTGAGGACAAAGGGGACAAAGCGTGGCAGCTTCTCGAAGTCCCAGATGAAAAGGAAAATAGGGAAGACGGATGCAATCAGCGCCTTGACCGCCAGCGACAAAAAAGAGAGCCGGTCGTCGTAGTCGATGACAAAGATTTTGCGGACGATGCACACCGCCACATAGATGGCCGAGGCCAGGATGATGAGGGCGGTAACCAAATCTTCCACCCCGATCAGGGCCAGCGGCATCAGCAGGATGGGCAGAAAGCGCAGCGCCTCCTTTTTCTGCGCGGTAAAGTAGGCCAGCGCCCCGCACAGCGGCAGCACAATCAGCGGCAGGAAGGCGACATCGCAGCTGGTCATGCACAAAAAGGCGTTGGCCACCGCGTAAAACAGTGAGAGGTCTCCTACAAGTCTGAGAAAGAAAAATAAGGTCATGCAGTTTTTCCCTCCTTGTCGCCGTCGTTGCTTTGCTCATGCAGGTCGTCCGGGGTCAGCAAAAAGACCCTGCCGTCCGAAAGCTCCTGCAGTCGGAGCAGCTCATCCTGCCAGGCGGGGTTGCGGCTGGGGGTGATGATGATGTGGTGCCGTCCCGGCTCACAGTTGCAGCAGGCGCGCTGCAGGGTGAAGGAGAAGCTTTCCAGCGCGCCCTGGGTGACACGTCCCAGAAACTCCATCACCCCGTAAAAGTGGCCGCTGCCAAGCCCCTGCTCGATGTCGGTGTAGAGGCTGGTGGTGCCGGAGGGGATGGCGTTGGAAAGAAAGCTGTACTGGATGTGCTTGGCTTCCAACTGCTCGCAGACCGAGCGTGCGATGGAGCAGCACGCCTCCAGCTTGTCGTCCTCCTCAAAGACGTTGAGCACCGACTGTACATTGAGGAGGATGGTGACCGACAGGTCGATGGTGTGGTCATAGTTTTTGACCATCATTCTTCCCAGGCGGGCGCTCTGGGTCCAGCTGATGTCGCGCATCGGTTCTCGGCCGGTGTAGTCGGAGAAGCCGATGGTCAGCATCGGGTCCTCAAAGATGAAGCGGTTGACCGAGATGTCGCCGATCATGCCGCCCAGCAGCATGTCAAAGGAAGGGGAGGCGGCGCGCCGCGGCATGACGACCACCTCTTTGAAAAGAGAGAGAGTGCGGTAGTCGTCCTGCAATCCCAGCAGGTCGCCGCCGTTTATCCGGCAGCCCAGGAAGAGATAGCGCCCACGCTTGGGAAGCTTGGCCTGCAATGTGCGGGTCAGGCGCTGGCGCGGCATCAGGTAAAAGGCGGTGGTCAGCTGGCTGCTGGCCAGTTCCTGATAGGCGCTGGAGTTGGAGCTGACATAGATGTTGGTGTTGACCGTTCCGGTGGAAAGGCTTTCCTCCTCGCCGGGAATCTGGATGCCGCTCGGGAAATTTTCGACCATGCTGACATAGGGGACAAACCAGAGCTTGTGGTTTTCGATCGTCGACCGAACGGTAAACTCCTCGTCCGGTTCCAACAGGGTCTGGGAGGGGACAACGTCATAGGTGATGCGGTCCAGGCCGTGGCGGATGGACCATCGCTCCACCAAAAACAAAACCAATATGGAGATGATCAGCAGAACAATCAAGCAATCATCTCCTTTTTATTGACGGATATTTTCCAGTGGTGCGGGAACCTCTGCAAGCAGTCTGGAGAAGGTCTCCTCAATATCTCCGGTGCGGGCCGGGCCGTTGAAGGTGACGCGGTGGCACAGCACGTACGGGGCCACGTAGCGCACGTCCTCCGGAAGGACATAGTCCCTGCCGGCCAGCGCCGCAGTGACCTGAGAGGCCTTGTACAGCGCGATGGCGCCGCGAGTAGAGACGCCCAGCACAAAATGGCCGCTGCTGCGGGTGTGTTCCACGATATCCATCAAGTATCCGGCCACCTCGTCGGACATGGAAATCTGGGGAATCATTGATTTAAGCTGCTCGATTTCCTCCAGCGAGACCACCTGCTCCAGCTCCTCCACAATCTTGGAGGTGGAAGGGCGGGAGATGACCGACAGCTCCTGCTCCCGGGTCATATAGCCGAGCTTGAGCTTCATGAAAAAGCGGTCGATCTGCGCCTCAGGCAGCGGGAAGGTGCCGTAGGATTCCAGCGGGTTCTGGGTAGCCATGACCATGAAGGGTTCCTGCAGCTTGGTGGTAGTGCCGTCCACCGAGATTTGGCGCTCCTCCATCGCCTCCAGCAGGCTGGACTGGGTGCGGGGAGTGGCGCGGTTGATCTCGTCGGCCAGGATGATGTTGGAGAACAGGGGGCCTTCGCGGAACTGGAATTCGCCGGTTTTCTGGTTATAGAAGTTAATGCCGGTCAGGTCGGAGGGCAGCAGGTCAGGGGTGAACTGGATGCGCTTAAACTTGCCGCCAATCGTTTTGGCAAAGGCGCGCAGCAGCATCGTTTTGCCGGTGCCGGGCACGTCCTCCAGCAGCACATGGCCCGAGCAGAGGAAGGAGGTAAAAACCAGATTGATCACCTCGTCCTTGCCAACGATAACCTTACCGCAATTTTTTAATACACGATCCTTGCAGTCGCAAAAAAGTGAAACGTCCAAGAGAAAACCACCTTTCTTTTTTGTTTGGATAAGATGACTTGATTCTATCATTTCTGGAAGAAAAAAGCAAGGTGAAAAACATTTTATTGTGCATGTACAATAAAAGCTCTGCTTTTAACAGAGCTTTTAT
>PPYF01222737.1_pt1 | contig 10572 bp, 9 predicted proteins | sample 1559871 | NCBI WGS metagenome assembly PPYF01 (sample SAMN08240021, study PRJNA423297) | Human gut metagenome, whole genome shotgun sequencing project.
TTGTTTTTCAATTCATTGCGAGTATAGTTTTATATCAAAAATTACTGTTTGAGTCTCGTAGAGACGAGTTTAATTTTTGATATAATAATATACGACGCAGCAATGAATTGAAATGACCTGTTTGAGAAAGTCCTTTTTCTATTTACTATTACTATTATACTTTTATATAATGTTTCACGTGAAACATCTCAATCTTATAATGGTTCTTTCGCCGGCAAGCCTGCTTTTCGTGGATATTTCTTTGCAGTATTCTTGTTCTTCTTTATTTTTACAAATGATCTTCCGATATCTGTATCTGGCAACTGGAATTTTACCACTTCTTCGATTTTTCCACCTAATATCTGTACTGCTTTTTTTGAGTTGTTTAACTCTTCATCAATTTCTCCGGATTTATAAGGTATAAAACATCCACCTACTTTTACATAAGGAAGACAATATTCTGATAAAGTCGCCAGATTTGCTACTGCACGGGAAACACACAGATCATATTGTTCACGGTAATCTTCTTTCTTCGAAAAGTCCTCTGCTCTTCCGTGTATTGTTTCTATATTTTCCAGCTCAAGTTCATCTATAACAGCATTTAAGAACTTAATTCGAATTTGATGAACTGAGATACCTGTTTATCCGTAAGTTCTACAGATATCATTTTCATATTTTCGATTAATCTCTGTTCTTTATTTTTCATATCTGTTCCTAACTATTTTCATTCTTCTATATTCTTCTATTTATCCATATTAATTCATTTCTTCATATATTAATTTGAAAATATTCTCGGCATTCTTTTTGCAAAATACACACAATATACTGATCTCGAATTATTTTACCTGCCGCCTAGATATACAAGTAATACAGATATATCTGCAGGTGATACTCCGGAAATTCTAGAAGCTTGTCCAATAGAAACCGGACGAAATTCTTTTAATTTTTGAACTGCTTCGATTCTAAGACTCTTCACCTGATCATAATCTATATTTTCTGGTATTTTCTTATTTTCAAGTTTTTTGAACTGTTCTACCTGTTTTTTCTGGCGTTTAATATATCCATCATATTTAATTGATATATTTACCTGCTCAGAGACTTCTTCTGACAAATCTTTTGGAAATTCCGGTCTTGCCTCATCGATTGTAGCAAGTACCTGATAAGTTAATTCCGGTCTTCTGATAAGTTCTGCCAGTGAAATTCCGGAATTTAACGGTGTGCTTTGGTACTGCGCAAGTAAATTCTGAACCTTTTCACTTGTTCCTACATGCACATGCTCTACACGTGATACTTCTTCTTCAATCAGTTTTTCTTTTAATTTTAAACGTTCATATCTATCCTGTGAAATTAATCCGATTTCGTATCCTATCTCCGTCAGTCTTTGATCTGCATTATCTTGTCTTAGAAGTAACCGGTATTCCGCTCTGGATGTCATCATACGATATGGTTCATGACTTTCTTTTGTCACCAGATCATCAATCAAAACGCCAATATATGCCTGAGATCGATCCAGTACAACTGCTTCTTTTTTCTGAAGCTTTCTTGCTGCATTGATACCTGCAATCAATCCCTGGCATGCAGCTTCTTCATAACCGGAACTTCCATTGAACTGTCCTCCGCTAAATAACCCTTCAATCTCTCTGAATTCCAGTGATGGCTTTAACTGTCTTGCATCTATACAATCGTACTCAATTGCATATGCATTTCTTACAATCTTGGCATGTTCCAGACCTGCAACAGATCTATACATATCATACTGGACATCCTCCGGTAAAGAACTGGACATACCTCCGATGTACATTTCATTTGTATCAATTCCTTCAGGCTCTATAAATACCTGATGTCTGTTCTTGTCCGCAAATCTTACTACTTTATCCTCAATAGATGGACAATATCTCGGTCCTGTTCCTTCTATCATTCCGGAATATAATGGAGAACGATCCAGATTATTACGGATAATCTCATGTGTCTTTTCGTTAGTGTAGGTTAACCAGCATGGCACCTGGTCAATCTGAATATCATCCGGATTAGTGGTAAATGAAAATGGTGTGATTCTTTCATCACCATACTGTGCTTCCATTTTACTGAAATCTATAGATCTTTTATCAATTCTTGCCGGAGTTCCCGTCTTAAAACGGTACATGTTAATTCCAAGATTCTTCAGACATTCTGTCAGATGATTTGCAGCCTGCAAACCATTCGGACCGGTTGCATTACTAACCTCACCATATACACATCTCGCACGGAGATATGTTCCGGTACACAATACGACTGCTTTTACTCGATATATACCCCCAGAGAGTATCTGAACACCAATTACTTTTTTCTTTCCACTTTCACAGACTTCTTCAGTCAGGATATTTACCACTTCCGTCTGTCTGACATCCAGATTTTCCTGGTTTTCCAGCACTCTCCTCATTGTTCTGCTGTACTGTTCCTTATCTGCCTGGGCACGCAGTGAATGTACTGCCGGTCCTTTTGATTGATTCAACATCTTTGACTGAATAAATGTCTTATCAATGACCTTGCCCATCTCACCGCCAAGAGCGTCAACTTCTTTGACAAGATGTCCTTTTGAACTTCCTCCAATATTCGGATTACAAGGCATCATGGCAATACTCTCCACGCTGACGGTAAATACTACTGTCTTAAACCCCATTCTTGCAGCCGCCAGAGCTGCCTCACAGCCTGCATGTCCTGCTCCAATTACTGCAATATCATATTCGTCTTTATTTTCCCATACAGAATTTGCTGAATATTTCATTGACCAAATCTTCTCCTATCGTCTCTCCGGTTATACTTCCAAGTTCTTCGTAGGCATCCATCAGATCAATAGAATAAAAATCTTCCGGCATACCCATATCTATGCTTTCTTTTACCTTTTTTAATGCCTCATAAGCATTGTTCAATGCTGTTTTATGTCGCACATTTGTAATATAAATTTCATCGTTAAAAGATATTTTTCCTTCAAAAAACATCTCTTTCAATGTCTGTTCCAATTCACCGATCCCCTGCCCGTTTTTCACGGATATCTCTATAATTGCAGGAAAAATATCACAACTTTCTAACTGATTAATCTCGGAATATTTCTTCTTTATCTCGTCTTTTCCAAGAATTGTATTAAGATCCGCTTTATTTAACAGAATAATAGCTTTTCTACCATAGATCATACGCATAATATCATCGTCATTCTCATCCAGTGGCGCTGAAGCATCAATGACATACATGATAAGGTCGGCATCCTTTGCATTTTCCTTTGCACGGTCTACACCAATCTTCTCTACCACATCCTCGGTATCACGGATTCCTGCTGTGTCTACGATATTTAATGAGATTCCCTGCAGATTCATATGCTCTTCCAGTACATCTCTCGTTGTTCCGGCAATCTCAGTTACAATTGCACGCTCTTCACCTAATAACACATTTAACAGGGAAGATTTTCCGGCATTTGGTTTTCCTACGATGACTGTCTTAATTCCTTCTTTGATCATTCTTCCATCATCACAAGTGGATAATAAATGTTTCAAGCTCTTCATATGATCTTCCACGACAACTTCAAGCTTCTCGCCATAACCGTCCACACTGATATGTTCCGGATCATCTAGTGCTGTCTCGATAAATGCTGTATGATACAGAATTTCTTCACGTATTTTTTGAATCTCTTTCTTAATATTCCCCTTCAACTGGCTGACGGAACTTCGAAGTGCATACTCATTTTTTGAGGAAATGAGATCTCCTACTGCCTCTGCCTGGGACAGATCCATCTTTCCATTTAAAAATGCGCGCTTTGTAAATTCGCCTGGATCTGCAGGTCTTGCGCCATATTTTATCACCGTCTCCAAAATTCTTCGCACAACATACACACCACCATGGCAATTGATTTCCACAGTATCCTCTCCTGTATAGCTGTGCGGTCCACGCATCAGCATCACAAGCACTTCATCAATCGTATCTTCTCCGTCTACAATATACCCGTAGTGAATGGTATGCGTAGGCTGTTTTGACAGCTTTTTTTCATTTTTCCCTTTATATATGCGCTCTGCAATCTCTACAGCTTCTTCTCCACTCATTCTGACAATTCCAATTCCGGAATTACTCATGGCGGTAGATATGGCTGCGATTGTGCCAGACTCATTTCTCATTCTATATCCTCCCTGTTATTTTCACCTGTACACATGATGCCTTACGAACTGCTTCGTGCTGTGCACTCTCGCACTTCTTTACCTCTGCAATCCTGCCGGAGGCTATATCGTAGAATTATCCTGGCATCATTATTTTATTGTACAAAAAAGCAGAGGTTTTTTAAACCCCTTTGCAAGATTCTCAAGAGTCTCTTTTCTTCTTCTTCTATAATCCTCTGTGTCAAGTTTTACACGAACGTATCCATCCTGCATCTTGTTAGCTACACGATTGGTAAGATACTGAAGAGAATCCAGTGTCTGTCCTCTCTTACCGATCAGGATACCCATGTTCTTACCTTCCATAGTGATGCTCAGTGCACCTTCCTCATCAACTGTAGAAGTAACCTTTACCTCTTCCATATTCATGGCATTCAGAACATCTTCTACAAATTTCTCACAAGCTTCAATTGTAGCCGGCTCAACTTTTGCAAGTTCTGTCTCTTCTCTTACTTCTTTTTTCGGAGCTTTTTTGAAATCTTTCTCTTTCTTATGCTCTTTCTTAAATTCATTCTTAGTCTCAGTTTTTACTGGTTCTTTTTTCTCTGCATGCTCTGTCTTCTCAACTTTTGCTGCCTTTTCGACCTTTACAGGTTTCTCTTCTTTTTTCTCAGCTTTTACTTCGACTACAGGCTCTTCTTTTCTGCGGGCTTTGATAACGGCCTGTTTTCTACCGAATCCAAGGAAACCATCGCTTCCTTTTTCGATAACTTCATAATCAAGACGATCACTTGTTACTTCTAACTGAACTAACGCTTCTGTAATCGCATCATCAAGATTCTTTGCTGTTACAGTAATGTAATCCATGAATATATGCCCCCTTACTTATTCTCATTAAAATTCTTAACCATGTTGGCTTTTGAAGCAAGACTTCCCGGTTTCGCATTTGCTCTTGCTTTTTCGAGTTTTTCTTCTCTTTCTTTATCAGACATAGAAGAACTCTGTGTTGCAGAAGATTTGATGCTCTTTGTATTTGTCTGAGCCATAGCGTTGATCTTCTCTGCTTTTTCGCCACGTTTTTCTTTCTTCTTCTGCGCTTTTTCTTTATTCTTCTCGATCATGTCATCCACTGATATCTTACTGAGATGTTTGTTGATAAATACCTGCTGAACCATACGTACGATTGCACTGACGATCCAGTAGATACCGATACCAGTCGGTAATGTAAATACCATAACCAGTGAGAACAGAGGCATTGTCATATTCATAGTTCTCATTGTTGCTGCTGTCGGGTCATCTTTATCTGCCGGTCTGTTAGAACCATTTACTGCCATAGACAGTTTCATATTCAGATACTGTGTAAATGCAGATAATACCGGAAGTAAAATTGCTGTGATAACCAGCGCTGCCGCTGAATATCCCATTGTCTCTCCGCTTTTTGCCATGCTAAGCATGTTACCCGGAGTGATTGTCATATCCGGAATTGTGAGAAACTTATTTGCCTGAGCTGTAATATTTGGTACGTAATCAGAAATTCTGTAAATGACCGGATACAATGCGAACAAAAACGGCATCTGGATCAGTAACGGAAGGCATCCTCCCATCATGGATACGCCATACTTGTCATACACCTGCTGTATCTCTTCCTGCTGTTTCAGCATTGAAGCCTGATCTTTTTTGTTCTTGTACTTCTTCTGGATAGCCATGACTTCCGGCTGTACAACGGCCTGCATCTTAGATGATCTCTGCTGATTAATTGTCATCGGCAGCATCAGGGTATATACAAGAATCGTATACAGGATAATAGATATACCAACCAGACCGGTGTCACTTGGAAGTGCGCTATCTAACATCGTATAGATAAAATTCATGACTTTACCTAATACCCAGCAGATCTGTCCGACAATCGGCCAATTTGCTGCACTTAGTAAACTTCCTACCATCTCTTTTTCCTCCATCGGATTTTGTAATTCTTTTTAAGGAACAGGGTCATATCCTCCTTTTGAAAAAGGATTGCAACGCAAGATTCTCCAGGCAGCAAGAAGACCTCCCTTAAAGGCCCCGTACTTTTCAATTGCTTCTATCGCATATCTGGAACAGGTCGGATAATACTTACAGGAAGAATATCCCTTTGCTCCTGATAAATACTTTTGATAGAATCTGATGATACCAAGCAGAATCTTTTTCATCACGCAATTACCCCTTATATATATTATGAAGACGTGCCAGGTGGATCAGTGCGCTCTCTATGTCGCGGTAATTCTTACCCTTAGCTGCACCTCTTGCGATAACTACGATATCGCGCCCACTGCTGAACATGTCTTCTTGTAGCCGGTAACTCTCTCGGATCAACCTAGTTAATCGGTGTCTTACGATACTGTTTCCCACTTTTTTACTTACAGATATTCCCAATCGATTACCTTCCGTCTGATTCTCCAGTACATACATGACAAGATACTTGTTCGCATAAGAACTTCCTTTTTTATATACATGTTGAAAATCCTTATGTTTTTTCAATGATTCGGAATATTTCATGCTTTAATCTCCTATTTTTTGAAAGAAGAAAAGGCCACATATATGCGGCCTACGCTGATAATTTTTTTCTTCCTTTTGCTCTTCTTGCTGCAAGTACTTTTCTTCCGCCTGCAGTACTCATTCTTGATCTGAAACCATGTACTTTAGATCTTTGTCTCTTTTTTGGCTGGAATGTCATTTTCATAGATATCCACCTCCTTATATTTTTCCAAGGGTTGCCCCATATTTTTTCTTAAGACATCAGCTTTGATTATATAAAAAAATTCTTGATACGTCAAGCATTACCGATGATTTTCTTTACTTTTTAATTGCTTAAATACATATTTTGATGTAAAATAGATAAAGAGTAGACTTGGGAAGTAGGAGTTTGTTTAAAATGAACGAAGTGAAAGAAAAATGGCCTGAGATCATCGAACATTTACGAGTGGAACACGAGCTGCTGAATGTATCCTTTAATACGTGGATAAAGCCGCTGAAAGTTTACGATGTCATTGATGACACTGCTTATATTCTTGTGAACAAGGATTCCAGTGTTGAATACATCGATAAGAAGTACCGTCTCCCACTCATGGTATGTATTGCTGAGATTACAGGCAAAGAGTACGAGATACAGTTTGTATCGGAAGATGACGATAAACTGAATGAAATTCATAATGCATCTATTGATAACGGTCAAAAGAAAAAGACGAAGTCCTTAGCAGAGAAAGCAGGGCTGAATCCAAAATATACTTTTGATACTTTTGTTGTAGGCGGAAATAACAACTTCGCTCATGCAGCTTCACTGGCCGTTGCCGAATCTCCCGGTGAAGTGTACAACCCTCTCTTTTTATATGGAGGTGTTGGACTTGGAAAAACCCATTTGATGCATTCCATTGCACACTTCATTTTGGACAAGAATCCGAAGAAAAAAGTATTATATGTAACCAGTGAGACGTTCACCAACGAACTGATTGATGCCCTGAGGAATGGTAAAACAGCCGGTAATGAATCTGCCATGCTGAACTTCCGTGATAAATACAGGAACATTGATGTTCTGTTGATTGACGATATCCAGTTTATAATAGGTAAAGAAAGTACTCAGGAAGAGTTCTTCCATACTTTCAATCACCTTCATACACTTGGAAAACAGATCATAATCTCCAGTGATAAACCTCCGAAAGATATCGAGACACTGGAATCCAGACTCCGCACACGTTTTGAGTGGGGTCTCATTGCTGATATCTCATCTCCGGATTATGAGACACGTATGGCAATTCTCCAGAAGAAGATTGAACTGGATCATCTGGAAAAATATAACATTAAGAATGATGTACTGGACTATATTGCAGCCAACGTCAAATCTAACATCCGTGAGCTGGAAGGTTCTCTGAATAAACTCATTGCCCTCTATAAGCTCAACAACAATAATAATCCGATTGATATTGCTCTTGCAGCAGAAGCATTAAAAGATATTATTTCTTCTGATAATAGAAGAGAAGTTACTCCGGAACTGATACTTGATATCGTTGCGGATCATTTTGGTATCACCGTTGCTGACCTTAAAAGCAAAAAACGTGATTCGGAGATTGCCGTTCCACGTCAAATCTGTATGTATCTGATGCGTACTATGACTGATACTGCCCTGAAAGGAATTGGTGCAGTTCTTGGAGGTAAAGACCACTCTACTGTCAAATATGGAGTAGAAAAGATCGCCAAGGATATCGAATCAGATGAGATGATGGCGAATACAATCAATATAATAAAGAAGAAAATCAACCCGGCTTAGGATTTTCCATATAGTTATCCACAATTTATCCACATTATCCACATTTTTGGATACTTGTGTGGATATTATGTGGACAGTGCGTGGAAAATCCTCCGATTTATTTGGATATGGTGTGGAGAAGTGATTTTTTGTCTATTTTTCCAAAAAGCAACAAAAATGTTTTCCAAAGCAGTTCCACACATTTTCCAGTTTAATTTCACAGACTTATCAAAGCGCGAAACGCCTGAGTTTACTGGGCGCGCAGGGGTTTTCCTCTTATCCACAGCCCCTAAGGCGAATAAGGCGGAAAAAATTTATTTATTTCTATATATGCGTAACGTGGGAAAGGAGTTTTACACATATGAAAATCGTATGTAACAAATCAGACCTTGTAAAAGGAGTTAATATTGTTTCTAAAGCTGTTCCTGGAAAAACAACAATGCCAATATTGGAATGTATCTTAATTGATGCAACTACTGACATTATTAAGTTGACTGCCAACGATATGGAACTTGGCATCCAGACAGAAATTGCAGGTGAGATCATTGATCGTGGTATGATTGCCATTGACGCAAAGATTTTTTCTGAAATTGTTAGAAAACTTCCGGATAATGAAGTTTCTATAGAAACTGATGACAGACTTCAGACAACTATTGTGTGTGAAAAAGCAAAATTTGATATTTCCGGAAAACCTGGCAATGAATTTGCTTATCTTCCAATTATTGAGAAAGATGATTCTATAGCAATTTCACAGTTTACTTTGAAAGAAGTAATTCGCCAGACTATCTTTTCTATTGCTGATACAGAAAGCAACAAATTAATGACCGGAGAATTATTTGAAATAAAAGATAATGTTTTAAGAGTTGCATCTTTGGATGGACATCGAATTTCTATCCGTAAAATTGAATTGAAAAATCCAGTAAGTGATTATAAGATGGTTGTACCTGGTAAAACTTTAATTGAAATTAGCAAAATTTTATCCGGAGAAGCTGAGAGTATGGTTGAAATTTCTTATACAAATAACCATATTGTGTTTGAATTTGACAATACAATCGTTGTTTCCAGACTTATTGAAGGCGATTATTTTAAAATTGATCAGATGCTGTCCAGTGATTACGATACAAAAGTAAGAATTAACAAAAAAGAATTCTTAAATTGTATCGACCGCGCAACACTTCTCATCAAAGAAGGAGATAAAAAACCGATCATCATTGACATCCAGGATGAAATGATGGAGTTAAAAATCAAATCTCAGATTGGATCCATGAATGAAGAGATTATGATTTCCAAGGATGGAAAAGATCTTCTGATCGGATTCAATCCGAAATTCCTGATTGATGCACTGCGTGTTATTGATGATGAAGAGGTTACACTTTATCTGATGAATGCAAAAGCACCTTGCTTCATCAAGGATGAGACAGAAAGCTATATTTATCTTATCCTTCCTGTAAACTTTAATGCAAATGTATAATAAGTGCATAAATATACGGAAACACTAATATTATTCATAAAAATGCATGAATAATTATACATTTATTCATTTTTGATAAATATAAAGGAGCGACTATGGAAACAATCAAATTGCGTGATGAATTTATAAAGCTTGGGCAGGCATTAAAAGCAGCCGGTCTTGTTGAATCGGGCGTTGAGGCAAAAGAAGTCATCCAGGACGGACAGGTGTCTGTAAATGGAGAAATTGATACTCGCCGTGGAAGAAAATTATACGGCGGGGATGTTGTATCATTTGGCGGAGAAGAAATCAAAATTGAAGATTAAATCTTTGAAACTGAAAAATTTTAGAAACTACGAACTTTTGAATCTGGAATTTGACGGCAGCACCAACATTTTCTACGGGGATAATGCCCAGGGAAAGACGAATATTCTGGAGGCTGTCTATCTGTCCGGGACGACGAAGTCCCACAGAGGGAGCAAAGACCGGGATATGATCCGGTTCGGGGCAGAGGAATCACACATTGAGGTGATTGTTGAAAAACGCGGGATTCAGGATCAGATTGACATGCATCTGAAGAAGAACCGGCCGAAAGGTGTTGCTATTAATAAGATTCCGATACGCAAAGCCGGAGAATTATTTGGCATTGTAAATCTCGTATTTTTTTCACCGGAAGATCTGAACATTATAAAAAATGGTCCGGCGGGAAGAAGAAAGTTCATAGATTTAGAGCTGTCACAGCTTGA
>PPYF01243561.1_pt1 | contig 10571 bp, 6 predicted proteins | sample 1559871 | NCBI WGS metagenome assembly PPYF01 (sample SAMN08240021, study PRJNA423297) | Human gut metagenome, whole genome shotgun sequencing project.
AAGATAGTCTCAGACGCGAAATACAGGAAGGACTGGTAACCATGAGATTTTTTCATCTTTCAGACTTGCATATCGGCAAGCAGCTGCACCGTTATAATTTAAGAGAGGATCAGGAGGCCATACTGAAGGAAGTGGTGGCGTATGCGAAAGACCTCCGTCCGGATGCCATCATCATTGCAGGAGACATCTATGACAAATCTGTGCCTTCAGCGGAAGCGGTCGCCGTCTTCGATGAATTTCTGACCTCTCTTTCTGAGATTGCTCCGGCTATTGCGTTGCTCATTATCAGTGGAAACCATGATTCGGCCCAGAGGCTTGACTATGCTTCCGGCATTCTGAAAAGCCACCAGATCTATCTTGCGGGGACGGCGCCAAGGATAGAGGAAGAACATATACGCAAGGTGACGCTAAATGATGAATATGGGGAGGTGGATTTTTATCTGCTGCCATTTTTGAAGCCTTCCTATGTAAGAAACGTATTTCCGGGAGAACCGCCTCAGACTTATGGGGATGCTGTCGCAAAACTGATCAGGCGGGAAGAGATTGACTACCACGGCAGGCGCAATGTGCTGGTCTCCCATCAATTCTATACGGGAAATGAACTGCCAGAGACTTGCGATTCAGAGACATTTTCCGTAGGAGGAATCGACAATGTGGACATTGGGGCCGTTAAGGATTTTGATTATGTGGCTCTGGGACATCTGCACGGCGTTCAGAGCGTGGGGATGCCGCATATCCGTTATTGTGGCACGCTGCTGAAATATTCGGTCAGCGAATCTGGACAGGAAAAGGCGCTTACGCTGGTAACCACCTGGCGGAGATTCTTGAGTCGGCGAATGAAGAGGAGCGGGATGATTATGTCAGTATTACGCTGACTGACGAGGTGGATCCCTATAAGCCCAAAGAGCAGCTGGAAGAAGTATTTGACCGGATTCTGGAGGTAAAGGCAGACAATACCAGGACCAGAAATAAACTGCGGGAGATGGACGAGGAACTGGTGCTTAAAGATCCCCTGGAGACATTCTGTGATTTTTATCAGGAGATGCAGGGCAGACAGCTTGCGCAGGAAGAATTGGAGATTATGAAGAAGATGTTTGACGAGGCGAAGGGAGAAGAGCGATGAAGCCGATCAGATTAGTGATGTCAGCCTTCGGCTCTTATGCAGAAGTGACGACGATAGATTTTCAGGGAGTGCAGCAAGGGCTGTTTCTGATAACCGGGGATACCGGATCTGGGAAGACGACCATATTTGATGCCATTACCTATGCGCTGTATGACCAGACCAGCGGCAAAGCGCGGGACGGGAATATGATGCGCAGCCAGTATGCCTCGGAAGATATGGATACTTATGTAGAATACACATTCTCTTATCAGGGAAAAGAATATACGATCCGCAGGAATCCGGAATATATCCGGCTGGGAAAAAGGCGCTATGCTAACGGCTCTCCCAGATATGTGAAGGAACCTTCCAAGGTTGAGCTGATCCTGCCGGACGGGAGCGCCTTTCAAGGCAAAAAGCGGGAGACGGACCAGAAGATCGAGGAGATCATCGGACTGGATTCGGTCCAATTTACCCAGATTGCCATGATCGCCCAGGGAGATTTCCTGAAACTTCTGCATGCCGAATCTAAAGAGCGCAAGAAAATATTTACGAAAATATTCCAGACCAGGCTCTATTACAGGGTGCAGGAGGAATTAAAGAAAAGCGCGGGCAGGCTCTACTATGAGCTGGAAGATAATCTGCGCGAGATCCGGCAGGAAATAGAGCGGGTGGAAGTAGAGGACCTTCCTTCAAAAGTACGATGGGAAGAGATAAAAAGCCTTGCCGTCCTGCCTTATGAAGAGGTAAAAGCGGCGCTGGAAGAAATCCTGCAAGAAGGACGGGCTCTGGAAAAGGAGAGACAGAACGAGTCTGACAGGCTGGCAAAAAGACTGGATCAGTTAAAGAGCAGGAAGCTGGAAGCGGAGGCACGCAATGAACTTATCCAAACCTATGAGAATATGAAAGAAGCCTGGCTGGAACTTGGAAAGGAGAAGGAGAGATACCAGGAATCAGAAAGAAGGCTTGCGCAGGCGAGACAGGCGGAAAAGGCATCTTCTGCGGAGAAGGCGCTTGCACAGGCAAGGATGAATCTTGACAGGGGAAGGAATACCTTGCGTATAACGGAAGAAAAACTGGAGGAAGCAGAAATCCTGGCGGAAGCATTAAAAGCCGTAAAGAGTAAGAAGGAGCAGGAATTTCTGGATTGCAAGACAGAATGCGAAGCCGGGATTATCAGGATCCAGGATGCCCTGCCCCGGTACGAACAGATAGAAACCTTGAAAGAACAGCAAGAAGCGCTTGGAAAAACACTGGAGAAAAAGCAGGGGATCCTTCGAGAAGCAGAAACGAAGGAGGACGGATTGAAGCACTCCAGAGAGGAAGCACGAAGGGCACAGGAATTATATGAAGAAAGCAAGATGAATGAGGAGACCCTGCGGCTGAAAAAGGAGCAATGCTCCCACCGGCTTTCACAGTTGAAAGAACTGAAAGATTCCTTTGACACGCTTTTGTTGCTGGAGGAAGAATGTCACAGGAAACGCGGCAGGTCAGAGGAGGATCGGAAATCCTATCTGAGCGCGGCAGCACTCTATGAGGCGAAGTACCAGGCATTTCTGGATGAACAGGCGGGCATCCTTGCCCAGGGGCTTGAAGCAGGGGAGCCTTGTCCTGTATGCGGCGCCACAAGCCATCCCGACCTCCGGCCGTTAAAGGAAGGAGCGCCTACCCAGCAGGAGGTGGAAGAAGCCAGGGAAAGCAGGAATCTGGCAGAGGAAAAAAGGGATGCCTCTGCTGCTGCCTTCCAGGAGACGGGGCAATGCCAGGAAGCGTATTATGAGGCCTCTAAGGAGTATGAGAGGGCAGACAAAGGGGCTAAGCTGCATGAAGAGGCAAAAATTCTGGAACGGCAGATAGAGGAACAGCTGGCCGTTCTGAAAGAACAGCACTCCAAGCTGGAGGCAGAACAAGAAGAACTTAAAATGCAGTATCAGCAGATCCAGGCGGATATTGCTGCAAAGTGCCAGGGATTGCCGCTTCCATCAAAGGAGCAGGCCAAAGAGCGCCTGGCGGAGCTGGAAGATAAACTTCATGTATTGAAGCAGGCCTATGAACGGACAAAGGCTGAGGAAAAGGAAGCCATGGAAGCCGTGCGGAGGCTGGAAGGCCAGAAAAAAAGCAGTCAGGAAGCAGTGGAAGAACTTGACAGAGAGGCAGGAATAAGAAGCGAGGCATGGAACCAGGCGCTAAAGGAGCAGGGCTTTGCGGACGAGGCCGCATACCAGGCCGCAAAGATGCCGGAAGAAGAAACGGCGCTCCTGGAACAGAAGATTCAGGAATACCGCGTCAAGGTAAATGAGACCGCGGGCATGCTTAAGACGATAGAAGAACAGCTGGAAGGGATGGAGCCGGCGGATACAGATAAGATACTGGCAGAGATCCAGAAGACCGAGACGGATGCGCAGGCGGTACAGAACGAATCCATGCGCTTCTACAGCATGAATCGGAAGAACCAGGGCGTAAAGGAGCATCTGAAGCAGTATCTGGATAAGAAAGGGATCCTAAGGAGTCAGTATGAAATGCTGGAAAACTTAAGCAGGACGGCCAACGGCAATCTGAGCGGGACGGTAAAGATGGATTTTGAAACCTATGTCCAGAGGCAGTACTTCCGGCAGATCATCCATGCGGCCAATCAGAGGCTGGCGCGTATGACATCCAATGAATTTATCCTGCAATGCCGGGAAGTAGGCAATCTAAGCAGCCAGGGCCAGGCCGGACTTGACCTGGATGTGTACCATATGGCCAGCGCGTCCGTGAGGGATGTAAAGACCTTATCCGGCGGCGAGTCTTTTCTGGCGTCCCTGGCAATGGCCCTGGGGCTTGCGGACATCGTGCAGAGCACAGCCGGCGCCATCCGCCTGGATACCATGTTCGTGGACGAAGGCTTCGGGTCTCTGGACGATGCAGCCAGGGAACAGGCCATCCGGGTCCTTCATGATCTGGCCGGCACCAAGAGGCTGGTAGGCATCATTTCCCATGTCAATGAACTGAAGGAGCAGATTGACTGCAAGCTTCAGGTGACAAAGACGGAGAAGGGAAGCCAGGCCAAATGGTCCGATGGGGTTATCCATTGAAATATAAGAGCAGAAGGGGTATAATAATCACCAGAAATAATCAGGGAAGGTGCAGATGCAAAGATGAAGTACGACTATTTGGTAGTAGGAGCGGGACTGTTTGGCGCAATATTTGCCTATGAAGCGAATAAGGCGGGCAGGAAAGTCCTGGTGATTGACCGCAGGCCTCATGTAGGAGGCAACATTTTTACGGAAGAAGTGGAAGGAATCCAAGTTCATAAGTATGGAGCGCACATCTTCCATACTTCGGACAAAGAGGTATGGAATTATATACAGCAATTTGCGGAATTCAACCGGTATACGAACTGTCCGGTTGCCAGATACAAGGATGAACTGTATAATCTGCCTTTTAATATGAATACATTCAGCAAGATGTGGGGGATCAAGACCCCGGAAGAGGCAAAGGAGATCATAGACCGCCAGATCAAAGAGGCAGGCATCAAGGAGCCCGCGAACCTGGAAGAACAGGCCATATCCCTGGTGGGACGGGATATCTATGAGAAATTGATCAAGGGATATACGGAGAAGCAGTGGGGAAAGCGGGCAAGCGAACTGCCAAGCTTCATTATCCGCCGCCTTCCGGTGAGGTTTGTGTATGACAATAACTATTTTAATGATCAATATCAGGGAATCCCCATCGGCGGCTATACGCAGATCATAGAAAAGATGCTGGAAGGCGTGGAGGTACGCCTGGGCGTGGATTTTTTTGAAGATAGGGAGATACTGGAAAGCGAGGCGGATCATATCGTGTTCACTGGCATGATTGACGCCTTTTACGATTATTGCTATGGGGAGCTGGAATACCGCAGCCTCCGGTTTGAGACGGAAACTCTGGATATGGAAAATTACCAGGGCAATGCCGTAGTAAACTATACAGAGTACGAGATTCCTTATACCAGGATCATCGAGCATAAGCATTTTGAATATGGATGCCAGGGAGGATATGGGAACACAGGGACGCCGGCCATCCAAAAGACCGTGATCACCAGGGAATACCCGGCTGCCTGGGAGAAGGGCGCCCAGCCATATTACCCTATGAATGACGAGAAAAACAATGCCCTGTATGAAAGATACAGGGAACTGGCAGAAAAGGAAGAGCATGTCATTTTCGGCGGGAGGCTTGGGATGTACCGGTACTATGATATGCACCAGGTGATTGCAGAAGCATTGAAGTGTGTAAAGGAGAATCTATACGGATAAGATGGAGCGAGAACAAGAGATTACAGCAATTCCGATTCATGAGACCTTTCGGGTCGCTGCCCTGCTGGCAGTGGTAGGAGGGTTTCTGGACGCATACACCTATATTCTGAGGGGAGGCGTATTTGCCAATGCCCAGACTGGAAACATCGTCCTTCTGGGCGTTCATATGGCGGACAAGGACTACAGGCAGGCGTTGTACTATGTGGTGCCGATCATAGCGTTTTCCTTAGGAGTGTTCATCACAGAGGTTCTCAAAAAATATTTCTCCAGCCGGGGATTCGCGATGTACGAGCACTGGATCATTGCGATCGAGGTGCTGCTGCTTTTGATCATTGGATTTATTCCGCCGTCTATGCCGGACGGCGTGGTAAATGTTACGATCTCTTTCGTGTGCTCCCTTCAAGTCAACAGTTTCAGAAAGATCAAAAACCTTCCTTATGCGACTACTATGTGTACCGGGAACCTGCGTTCAGGGACTGAGAAACTGTTTCGCTGCCTGATCAATAAAGAGGAAGGGACCGGACTTGAAGCCGCTCACTACTTTGGGATTATCGCGCTTTTTATCCTGGGTGCAGTGCTGGGCACAGTGATGTCAGAGATGCTTGGAATCAAAAGCATCTGGTTTTGCTGCTGCCTTCTGGCGATTGTATTTACCGCAATGTGGAGGAAGTGAATGAATCGATCAAGCAAGAAAGCCTGCGGGGAAGCGGATGCATATTCAACATGATCAGCATCCGCTTCCCCGCAGGCTTTCTATAATCTGGCTTTTTTTATATTTGATTCAGGAACTGGCCTGTGACCGCCTGGTTTTGCTCTGCGTATTCCAGGGCAGCTTCAATGAAGCCGCGAAACAATGGATGAGGCCGGTTGGGACGGGACTTTAATTCGGGATGCGCCTGCGTCGCGATGAACCAGGGGTGTTCTGGAATCTCGATCATCTCCACGATCCTGCCATCCGGAGACAGGCCGGAAATCTTCATTCCGCTAGCGGACAGTTCCTCCCGGTAATCATTGTTTACCTCGTAGCGATGGCGGTGGCGTTCGGAGATTTCTTGCCTGCCATACATCTTATAAGCCCTGGAATCAGGATCCAGCACGCAGGGATAAGCGCCGAGCCTCAAGGTGCCGCCCAGATCTTCGATTCCAATCTGTTCCGGCATGATGTGAATGACGGGATGCGTAGTATCAGGATCTAATTCTGCACTGTGCGCGTCTCGATGACCCAGCACGTTGCGGGCAAACTCTACGATAGCCAGCTGCATGCCCAGGCACAGTCCCAGGAAGGGGACATGGTGGGTGCGGGCATACTTGATCGCCTCGATCTTGCCGGGGACGCCACGGTGCCCGAAACCTCCTGGTACCAGAATGCCGCTTACTCCGCCCAGAAGTTCTTCCACGTTGTCGGCGGTAACAGTCTCAGAATCCACCCATTTGATATTGACGGTGGCGCGGCTATAGATGCCGCCATGCTTCAATGCCTCCACGACGCTGATGTAGGCATCATGCAGTTGGATATATTTTCCCACCAGGGCTACCGTCACTTCAGTATTGGGATGCCTGAGGTAGTCCACCATCTCCGACCACTCTTTAAGATCCGGCTTGGGACAGTCCAGATGAAGACATTCGCATACGACGCCTGCCAGATTCTCTTCTTCCATGGCCAGGGGCGCTTCATACAGATATTCAACATCCAGGTTCTGAAGCACATGGCTGGATGGCACATTGCAGAATAAAGCGATCTTATCTTTGATTCCGGCATCCAGAGGGTACTCCGAACGGCATACCAGGATATCCGGCTGGATTCCCATGCCTTGAAGATCCTTGACGCTGGCCTGGGTAGGCTTTGTCTTCATCTCCTGGGATGCGCGCAGATATGGAATCAAGGTTACGTGGATCAGGATGACATTCTCATGTCCTTTTTCATGCTGGAACTGGCGGATGGCTTCCAGAAAAGGCTGGCTTTCAATGTCGCCCACCGTTCCTCCTACTTCAATAATGGCAATCTCCGTATTCTTGGCAGCAGGGTTCCGGTAGAAGCGATCCTTGATCTCATTGGTGATGTGGGGGATTACCTGGACGGTACCGCCGCCAAAGTCTCCCCGGCGTTCCTTCTGAAGAACGGACCAATAGATCTTGCCGGTGGTCACGTTAGAGTTCCTGCCCAGGCTCTCGTCTATAAATCGTTCATAGTGCCCAAGGTCAAGATCGGTCTCTGCTCCATCATCGGTTACAAACACTTCGCCGTGCTGCACAGGGTTCATGGTACCGGGATCCATGTTGATATAAGGATCGAACTTCTGCATGGTCACCGTATATCCACGGGCCTTTAAAAGACGCCCCAGGGATGCAGCCGTGATTCCTTTGCCAAGTCCAGATACTACTCCACCTGTAACAAATACGTATTTAACTGCCATAATTTCCTCCTTAGCTGAATCTGTCTACATAGCATGTCCAAAAAATACTTAAAGATTATACACCCCTGTCATTGAAAAATACAGAACTTTTTTCATATTTTGCTTCAAAGGTCGCCTGGATGGATAATTTTTTAAACTGCTTCATGTCAACAGAACCTACCATGACCGAGGTATGGGCCTGGCAGCCCTTCAGTTTGGGAAGCTGGTCTAAGGCCAGCTGGGCTGTAGGGTCGGTTGCGGCGCTGACGGACAAGGCGATCAGCACTTCGTCCGTGTGCAGCCTTGGGTTCTTGCTTCCCAGATACTGCGTCTTGAGCTTCTGGATTGGCTCGATGGCCTCCGGAGATATGACGTGTCTTTCATGGTCGATATCAGCCAGTACCTTGAGGGAATTCAGAAGCAAGGCAGCGGAAGCGCCCAGCAGGTTGGAGGTCTTTCCTGTAATCATGCGTCCGTCGTGGAGCTGGAGCGCCGCGGCCGGTTCGCCGGTCTCCTTGGCTCTTTGAAGGGCGGCATCCACGACCGGGCGGTCATGGACGGTGATGCCGGCCTGGTTCATCAGCATCTCGATCTTGTAGACTTCCGCATCGGAGCAGGCGCCTTCCAGCAGCCTTCTGAGCGAGTCGTAGTACCTCCGGATGATCTCCTGCCTCGAGGCATCCTTGCAGGTCTCGTCGTCGCAGATGCAGTTTCCTGCCATATTTACGCCCATGTCGGTAGGAGACTTATAAGGGCTTTCGCCGTAGATGCGCTGGAACATGGCGCTTAGCACAGGGAAGATCTCTACATCCCGGTTGTAGTTGACGGTAGTCTTTCCATAGGCTTCCAGATGGAAGGGGTCTATCATGTTAATGTCATTCAAGTCGGCAGTGGCAGCTTCATATGCCAGGTTGACCGGGTGCTTCAATGGGATATTCCAGATAGGGAATGTCTCAAACTTGGCGTATCCTGCGCAGATGCCTCTCTTGTGCTCCTGATAAAGCTGGGAGAGGCAGACGGCCATCTTGCCGCTTCCCGGTCCGGGGGCAGTTACCACTACCAGTGGGCGGGAGGTCTCAATATAATCATTCTTCCCGTAGCCCTCATCGCTTACGATGTAGGGTACATTGGAAGGATATCCGGGGATAACGTAATGCCGGTACACCTTGATGCCCAGCTTTTCCAGACGGTTCTTGAACAGGACCGCGCTTTCCTGGCCGCTGAACTTGGTAATGACGACGCTGCCTACATAGAGGCCGTGCTCGCGGTATACGCCCATCAGCCGGAGCACATCGGAGTCATAGGTGATTCCAAGATCCCCACGTACCTTATTCTTCTCAATATCTTCCGCACTTATTACAATGACAAGCTCGGCCTGGTCGGAAAGCTGCTTGAGCATCCGAAGCTTGCTGTCAGGCTGGAATCCCGGAAGAACCCTGGAAGCATGGTAATCATCGAAGAGTTTGCCGCCGAATTCCAGATAAAGCTTGTTGTCAAATTGATCGATACGCTCCCGGATATGGGAAGACTGCATCTGAAGGTATTTTTCGTTGTCAAATCCAATTCTCATATGTACACTTTCCTCTTACTTTTCTATAGAAATCGTTTATTTGAAGTATAAGCATTTCAACACCAAGTATACTACAAGATATAGGAAGTTTACAATCTTTTCATAATGTTTTTATTGATTTCTAAGTAGGCTGTCCGTATAATGGAAGGGTAATACAGGAGGAATAAAATGGACAACCAGAATAACAAGAACAAAAATAATAAAAATAATAAGCAAGGCTTATCTTTTATTATATTGGTAACGTTGATTACCACCATCCTGGTGCTGGCCCTCTATCAATTTCAGGGGATGACCGGGGATAAGGAAGTCAGTTATGATGAGTTCCTGAAGATGGTGGATAAAGGCAAAGTAGAAAAAGTCGTAATCCAGAACGACAAGATCGTGATTACCCAGAAGAAGGCAAAGGGTGACAAGAAGCCGGCCAAGCAATATTATACCGGCGTTGTAAAGGATGATACGCTGTCCGACAAGCTGTACGAGGCCGGCGTTAAGTATGAGCAGGAGATACCGGATACCACTTCAGCCGTAGTGGCCCAGATCATCTTTACATTCCTTCCGATCGCGCTATTGGTGGGCATGATTGTCTGGATGACCAGGAAGATGTCTAAGGGCGGCGGAATGATGGGCGTTGGCAAAAGCAACGCCAAGATGTATGTAGAGAAGCAGACCGGCGTTACATTCAAGGATGTGGCCGGGCAGGATGAAGCAAAGGAATCCCTCCAGGAAGTGGTGGATTTCCTTCATAATCCGGGAAAATACACCAGCGTAGGAGCCAAGCTTCCAAAAGGCGCGCTGCTGGTAGGACCTCCCGGTACCGGAAAGACGCTGCTGGCAAAGGCAGTGGCAGGCGAGGCGAAGGTACCGTTCTTCTCCTTAAGCGGATCAGCCTTCGTTGAGATGTATGTAGGCGTCGGTGCTTCCAGGGTGCGTGACCTGTTCAAGCAGGCGCAGCAGATGGCGCCATGCATCATATTTATCGATGAGATCGACGCGATCGGCAAGAGCCGTGACAATCAGCTGGGAAGCAACGATGAGAGGGAGCAGACTCTGAACCAGCTGCTGGCAGAGATGGATGGTTTTGAGAGCAACAAAGGCCTTGTGCTTCTGGCAGCCACCAACCGTCCTGAGATTCTGGATCCGGCGCTTCTGCGTCCGGGACGTTTTGACCGGCGTATCATTGTGGAGAAGCCTGATCTTAAGGGAAGAGTCGATGTATTAAAGGTTCATTCCAAAGA
>PPYF01386280.1_pt1 | contig 10569 bp, 11 predicted proteins | sample 1559871 | NCBI WGS metagenome assembly PPYF01 (sample SAMN08240021, study PRJNA423297) | Human gut metagenome, whole genome shotgun sequencing project.
ATTCTTCATGTATCGTTTAGCAACAGTTTTGGGTTAGCATCTGCACGGCCTACTCCACAGGGTTTGTCGGGTGCGCCTAAAAAAATAAGTGTTCAAAGGGAGGTTCCGACGAATGCTTGGCAAGCTGCCTAATTCTGCTTCCATGTTCTCGCCAACCAACTTGTCTGAACGTCCGCAAGGATTTTTCTTGGGAGAGGTGGGAAAACCTCCTGCGTTGTGAGGGTGAAAGAACAAACTAATATCCTTACAAAGGAAATCAAAATTTTCGACACACAAAAACGGCACGGCCAAAAAGTTGCGAAGAAAATGAGGTCTCGCTTCCGCCCTTGTAAGGTGGGGGCAAAATCCAGAAAAATTAAGTAGGCGAAGGCCTGGGGCGAAGCACTGTAGCTCACTTTGCTCGCAAAGTGAGGGGGACGAATTTTGTGGCGACCAAGCACGGGCTGAAAATCCAACAAAGAGCGCTGACCATGTTCGCTACGTGTTCGTGGCCCTCACTTTGCGAGCAAAGTGAGCTACAATGCTGGCGCCGCAACAGACGAGTGTGCTGCCCAACGAAAATCTCTGCCGCGAGGGTGCCGCCGCCAACCTTTTATATTTCCGAATTTTACCCACTTATGTTTGTCAGCGAATCTGGGAGCAGGCACAACCGAATCAGGGAGCAGGCACAACCGAATCAAGGAGCAGAGACGACCGAATCTGGGAGCAGAGACGACCGAATCTGGGACGGTGTTCGCCAAAAGGCATAGGGACTGGAGCGAGATCCATGTTTTTCCGCTTGTCAGCGCTTTTTTCGGCAAGCGGTCATCAACGCCATCTGGCTGCACGTACAGAAAAAAGGCGTTGCAAAACCCGCATGGGGTGTGCAACGCCTTTGTTTATTAAGGGACAATTTTCCAGTGCTCTCCTTAGGAAATGGTTCCCAGGGAGAAGCATGTGTTCTGCAATGGAGATTAAGCCTTCACGCGGTTTACGTAAGAACCGTCACGCGTGTCAACTTCAATCATTTCGCCTTCGTTGATGAAGAGAGGAACACGAACTTCAGCACCGGTTTCAAGCTTGGCAGGCTTCAACGTGTTGGTGGCGGTGTCGCCCTTGAGACCTGGCTCGGTGTAAACAATCTTGAGCTTGGTCTTCACTGGCATTTCAGCATAGAGAATGGTTTCCGTTGAAGCATCGCTGACAACTTCAACAACATCACCTTCCTTCATGAAGTCAACGCCGGTGATCAGGTCTTTTTCAATCACCACGTCGTCCCAAGTTTCCTGATTGAGGAAGTGATACTGGTCGCCATCGGCATACGAATACTGGAAAGGACGACGTTCTACACGTACATCTTCAAGCGCTTCACCAATGTTGAAACGACGCTCCAACACACGGCCGGAAACAACGTCCTTCAAAGTGGTACGCATAATCGTGTTGCCCTTACCTGGCTTTACGTGGAGGAAGTCAATGCAGAAATAAAGTTTGCCATCCATGCGGATGCAAGTTCCCTTCTTAATGTCTTGTGATTTGATCATATTATTTGAATAATTATTTTATTAGCTATATGGAGAATTGGGCAAGCCCACAGTTTTGCGGTGCAAAGTTAGTTGAATCTGAGCGGATAGCAAAGCCATTTCCGACTTTTTATGCGGCCGCATCCGCGAGTTGCTTGAAACCCAGCAAAGGATTGGGCGGCCACGCGAACGAAGTGCTGGCAAAGGATGGCGGCGTCGAGGCCGTCAGTCTTTCACTTCCTCGTAGTCAACATACTCTCCTTCATCCCGCTCGAAGAAGCGTCCGTTTTTGTCGCGGTGTTCTTCTTCCTTCCGTTCTTTGGCGGTGGAGGAAGAGGACGGACCGTTGGCGGAACTTTTTGCTTTGTCTCTGAAGAAACCGCCGCTGCCGTTTGTCTGGCTGGATGGGCCGCCGTTCATAAACTGGCGGGTGGCCTTGCGGACGGTCCAAAACATTTTGAAGACGTTGAGGACGAATGAGAGGATTATGAAAATGAAGCCTACTACTAAGGCAAAAATACATCCTGGCATATTAATATCTACATTTTTAACGGGGACTGGATTATCGGACGGCCGAACGGATTATCGGGCAAGGGCTGGCCGATGGCCTATGCTTTACCATTCCACCCTACCCTTCATCCGAAACTTTTTTTCTCTGGATGCCGCTTGTTTCCTCGCGCCCCTGGCAAGGAAATGCTGGACATGGCTCAGGCTGCTTTTGCCTTGCTTTTGATGGCGTTGTCGATGATGGACACCAAGACGTAGAGCACAATGATGAAGGAGAAGGCTGTCCAGCCACACAAGGCGAGGCAGACGATGCTGAGGAGGATGAATCCGTAGCGCAACTCGTTGCCTTTTAATCCGAAGTGCTTAAACTTGAGGGCGAACATGGGAATTTCTGCGACGAGGAGCCACGAGGAGAGCAAAATGCCAGCCAACAAGGCCCAACTACTCCACGGGGTGGCCACCAGCCAGTCGTGTGCGCCAACGGCCAGTGCTGCCCAGAAGAGGGTGTTGGCAGGCGTGGGCAAACCGATGAAGGAGGTGCTCTGGCGCTCGTCTAAATTGAACTTGGCCAAGCGCAAGGCCGAAAAAGCGGCCATGATGAAGGCGGCAAACGGCAGATAGGGAAGCAACGCGCTGCCAGGCAAGGCCACAGGCAGGGTTTCGCGCAGGAGGGAGAACAATACGGCGGACGGGGCGACACCGAAGGTGACATCGTCGGCCAGGGAGTCTAACTCTTTGCCGATGGGGGAAGAGACACCCAAAAGACGGGCAGCAAATCCATCGAAGAAATCGAAGACGGCGCCGCCGATGATGAAATAGAATGCAAAATCGTAGGCCGACTGCATGGCAAAGTAAATGGCGATGCAACCGCAGATGAGGTTGCAACTGGTAATCGTATTGGGAATGTGCTTCTTCATGACTTTTGGGTTGATAAGTAATGGTGGTCTGTTTTATTTTTATGCTTAGCAACGAAGGGTGCATCATCCGCTTACTGCTTTTGATACACCCCTCTGATATTTCTTTTACTTTCCGCTCAAGCGGGCAACAATGGTCTGGTTGCCAACTGTTGCCTGCCCCAACTTGACCAGGATTTCTGAATCAAGCGGCAGATAGACATCCACGCGTGAACCGAATTTGATGAAGCCCAAATGCTCATCGATGTAACACTCTTCATCGCGTTGTGCATAGGTCACGATGCGACGCGCAACGGCTCCGGCAACCTGACGTACCAGGACTTCCTGCCCCTGCGGCGTTTCAATCACGATGGTGGAACGCTCGTTTTCGGTGCTGGCCTTTGGAAGCCAGGCCTTGTGGAAATTGCCGTTGTGGTGCTCCACTTTCTTGACAATGCCTTCAACGGGATACCAGTTGGCATGCACGTTGGTGATGGACATGAAGATGGAAACCATGATGCGGCGGTCGTGGAAATACTCATTTTCGTCCACTTCCTCAATCACAACGACTTTTCCGTCGGCGGCAGCCACGACTGTATTTTTGGTTTCTCCGTCGAAAACACGGATGGGACATCTGAAGAAATTGACCACAATGGCATACAGCACAACACTGATACTGGCCACGACATAAAATGGTATCATCGAGATGTTATGGAAACCATAATATACCAGTATGTTGACGAGCAACAGCGCCACAAAACCTATCTGCAATGTGGCTCTTCCTTCACTGTGGAATCTGGGCTTTTTGATTCTTTTTATTCTTCCCATTCAAAATATTTGAGTTAACCGCTTCAGGCATGGTAAAAAAATGACTTGACCCATTTGTAGGGTAAGGAGCTGATTGCTCAACTTATTCTTTCACCATTACTTAGCGGGCGTTGTAATCTGATGTATTAGGGGTGTGTCTTGGCTTCTCGGGCGCAATGCTCCCGAAAAAGCACAATTGTTCACCTGCAAAGATAGTTTTTTTTGTCCAATTGCACAAGTCTGAGGCTAAGTAATGGTGGGTAGGTGTTCAAAATACAGAAAAATTCTGCGTGGTTTTGAGGCAAATAGCATAGCGAATGTGGCATCGCTGCAAGAGGCACTGCACGGACATTTGGCGAAGGTCTGAGGCGAAGCAATGTAGCTCACTTTGCTCGCAAAGTGAGGGCCACGAACACGTAGCGAACATGACCTACGCTCTTGGGCATGACTTTGTTGGATTTTCAGCTCGTGCTGGGCCGCCACAATATTCGTCCCCCCTCACTTTGCGAGCAAAGTGAGCTACAGTGCTTCGCCCCAGAGTTTCGTCGCACCTTATGCATTTGCAAGGACATAAAAAGGCCCGCAACCTTTCAGCTGCGGGCCTATGCTCGTATCGTGTTTTTTTACTTCACGAAAATCTTCTTGCCATTCTGGATATAAATACCCTTCTGGACTTTCTGAACGCGACGGCCGCTCAAATCGTAGATGGCGGCAGCCTTTGGCTCAATGGTTTCGTTCTGGCCGATGCCATTGGTGAACGAACCGGCTTCTTTCAAGCGCCAAACGTTGTTGTAACCCATTTCGCGGGTATTGAACGTGGAGATGTTACCGCCGTCAACGGTGGATTTGTTCACAGGGTCGGCAGCCAAGGTGATGAAGGAGGCACCGTAGTTGTGTACGAAATAGAATGCTGCGGGAGCAATCTCTGCTGGAGCCTGAACAAACTGGAAGGCGGCTGCTTTGCCAACGGCGACTTCATCGGTGGATGTTGAGTCAACAGCGGCAGCGCCTTCGAGCACTGCCATCTTGCCGTAACGGAAGCTGGCAATGGCGCGTCCTGCGGCAACGTTGCCGAGCACGTAGGTGGAGTCGGAAGTGGCATAGAGTTCCCACTTGTAGTGGTCGTCTTTCTGCTGTTCTTCTTCCATAGCGCCCCATCTCAGCGAGTCGGTGGCATCGGCCTGAACGGCGAATGTCTTGCCTGGCTGGTTCATGATGAAGTTTTTGAAGGCGCTTACGATATAGTATGACTTGTTGGTGTCGAGGGCAATGGTCTCTGCGCCTTCCAAGGCGGTGGCAGCGGCTCTGGCAGCGGTCAGGTTCTTGGCTTCAACGGCGGCCTTGAGGTTGGATAGCTGCGCTGTGGTGTAACCGCCTACGCAGTTTTCGGTGTTGAGCAGAGCCTGGCAGTTTGCGAAGGCGTAATTGTTGATTTCGTCGGCCGTGAGTTCTCTGAACGTGATGCGGCTACCGGCGTCCTTGGGACTGTTGGCGTGGGTCCAAAAGCAGAGGTTTTCTGCCGTTGCGCCGCCCAAGCGGTTGAAGCAAGCTGTCGGTTCGTCTTGTGCGGAGAAGGCGAAACCGTCGCCGTTGTATGCAATGTTGAAGAGGGTGATGGCACCTTCAACGGCTGAGATGTCTGCTTTCGAACCGAACTTGATTTGCGTTTTGTTGGCACTGCTTTCGGCAAAGAGCGTCACGCCTGCGCCGTCGGCCTTGTTGTAGATGGTGATGCCGTCGGCGATGTTGCCGGTGAAGGCCCACAAATAGGCATCGATGTTGTCAGAGTCGATGCTGTTGACAATCTTCACGGCATCTTCTCCAGCCTTGTGGTAGATGTATCCGCCACGAACGCTCATGAGATAATAATGGGTGTCGGCAGCAAAGGCGTCACCATTGATAGTGGTCGGCTTGAAAGGCAGACCAGCGGTGTTGCTCTTGCGATAAACGATGTGGATTTCGGTGTCTTCCGTAATCTCATAGTCGTCGTATGCTCCAGGAACGAGCTCGTAGCCCATCTGGTTGAGCGGATAGTCGGACGCATGGAAATGTGTTCCTTTCTGCAAATATTTGTCCCAAGCCTTGAGCGTTTCTCCGTTCTCGTCTTCAAGAATGATCTGAACGAAAGGATATTTCTCGTATTCCAACAGGATGTTGAGCACGCCTTCTTCTGGGAACGACTCGACCTTGTAAGGGAGGGTGATGGGGGTGTCGTCATCGTAGTTGGCAGCACGAACGAAATCGTAGTTGGCAATTGCAGGAGCCGTGATTTCCGAGCCGATGATGGAGTTCATCTCGCGGGTTTCGATTTCCACGCCGTCAACGTCACAAAGGTAAAGCGTAGTGGGGATGGAAGTCTTGGCTTCCGTCTGGATGGTGTGGATGGTGTAGAGTGAGTTTTCTCCTTCTGCGTTCCATCCGACGAACTTACCATAGTTGTTTCCTGCGAGGAATCCCTGGGCGTTGAAGAACACGTTGTTTTCGTCACGGATGTAGAAGAGGCTGTCGGCCGTTCCGGCGGAAACGATGGTGTACTCGGCGATGGAGTCTTCCGAGAGGCAGGTCATGCCGGGCCATTTGGGTTTGCTGTTCTGATAAAGGAAGTTGGGGAGATAGTTGCCACGTGGCGATTTGAGTTTCACGGTGATGCCGTCTTCAAAGCGGTCAACGCTGATGAGGGTCCAGACATAGTCGGCACTCGAGGTTTTGCCAAGGGCAAATTCGCGGCTGATCCAGAGAGACTGGTTGTCACCTTCTTTTAAATAACCGCGGCGAGCTTCCTCACCACATTCATAAAACATGACCTTCGAACCGGTCTTGAGTGTTTCAAGCGTTGTGATTGGAGATTCAACGCTCGTAACGATTTCCACTTGGGCCTGGGCTGTCACTCCAAACAGCGCAGCGACCACAAACAGAAACAAAGAGTAGAATTTCTTCATTTGGTGTTTTTGGTTAATAATAATTTTGGCAGCAAAGGTAAGCATTTTCTTGCATTCCATCCAACTTTTGGAATACAAAACAAGCAGAATATCAAAGGCTATGTTTGCCCTTGATTTCCTGCTTATATATTTTTAGTAATGGCCATTACTAATGCCCGATGTTTGTCTCTGATTGTCAAAACTCCAACGTGAAGGTGTCCATCGTCAAGAGATTGACGCTCCATATCCGGTGGGAGAGCAACTGGCCATAGCCGCAAACCAGCTTCAGAACTTCGTGGGCCATGACGCCACCGACAACGGCGGGCGACATGCCAACCACGCTTTTGTCGGCAGGAGGTTGCGGAGAGACGGGATAAAGGTCGCGATAGTGCAACGGAGATTCTCCGACACCAAACACGGAGACTTGTCCATCATAACCGCTGACGGCGCCATAGACATAGGGTTTGCCTAACTTGCGTGCCGCATCGTCAATGACGTAGCGGGTGGCATAGTTGTCGCAACCGTCCACCACCAAATCGTAGTCTTTCAAGATGGCTTCTGCATTGTCTTCGGAAAAACGAACGGCATAGGGTTTCACCTCTATCTCGGGATTGAGGGCCTGCAGACGCTCTGCCGCACACTCGACTTTTGACGCGCCGACCTGACTTTCGCTGTAAAGCACCTGGCGGTGGAGGTTGCTCGCGCTGACAACGTCGTCGTCGACAATGCCAAGGCGTCCGATGCCGGCACCGGCCAGATACAAACTGATGGGGGCGCCGAGACCGCCGACGCCAACGAGCAACACGCGGGCCTTACGCAGTTTCTCTTGACCTTCTGGGCCAATCTCCGGCAAACCAATCTGCCGGGCATATCTATCTTGATTCATAGTTGTTTAAATACTAAGTAATAAGGGCCATCCTGTATTCAGATGACCCTTATAGTTTTTTATTTTCTGTCGAAACAGGCGTCCCAGTCTTTCCAAACTGGTTCGCGGCCAACGGCACGCAAGGCTTTCTCCACTTCTACGGCCGTGCGGTCGTCGCTCACGTGGAATTGTTCCAGGGCCTGCGGATAGGTGTAATAGCCTCCTGGCTCTGTCTTGCTTTCTGCCGACATGGTGGTCACACCCAAGGTGGCCATGTGGTCGCGGATATTGGCTGGCTCACGCGTTGAATAGGAGATGTCGACGTCGTGGTCGAAGATGCGCATGGCGAAAGTCACCTGTGCCAGCTCGCGGTCGGTCATCACGCAATTGGGAACGAAACCGCCGTTCTCCGACGGACGCATACGCGGGAAATTGACGCTGTATTTGGTGCGCCAATATTTCTGCTGAAGATAGCGCAGATGATAGGCCATCATGGTGATGTCGGTGCGCCATTCTTTCTCCAAACCGATGAGAACGCCCATGCCGATGCTGTGAACGCCAGCCTGTCCCATACGGTCGAAACCGTTGACGCGCCATTCGAAGTTGGCCTTCATGCCACGCGGATGGTAAATGTTGTAGTTGGCCTTGTGATAGGTTTCCTGAAAACAAATCACGCCGTTCATGCCATGCTTGCGCAATTCGGCGTATTCTTCTGCCGCGAGCGGCATCACCTCAATCTTCAAATTGGAGAAATAGGGCTTCGCCAGGTCAAGGGCTTTCGCCAGGTAAGGCACACCAGCCTTCGCTGGATTCTCACCCGTCACGAGCAACAGATTCTCAAAGGGTGCCAACTTCTTGATGGCCTTGTATTCATTGACGATTTCTTCTTCCGTCAAAATCGTACGCTTCATCTTGTTGGCAACGTGGAAACCGCAATACACGCAGGAATTGGTGCAGGAGTTGGTGATATACAGCGGAATAAACATGGACACGGTACGTCCAAAACGCTCTTCTGTATATCGGCGGCTCAAACGCGCCATGGTTTCCAAATAAGGTTCGGCAGCCGGCGAAATCAACGCCATAAAGTCGTCTACCGTGCAACGGCGGCCTGGGGTGAGTGCGCGGCGCACATCTGCCTCTGTCTTGGCATTGATACACGCGGTGACCTCGTCCCAATCATATTTTTCGAGTTCTTCTGAGAACATGGATATTTTTACTAAGCAACTATAAGTAATGGTGAAAGGATAAGTCGTGTGAAGACCTACCTCCTCCGCAAGACTGTGGGGGACATATTATTCGCCATGAAAGACTTTTTCCTTAGGGGAAAAACTATCCTCAAGGAAATCCTTCCCGCCAAGAATGGTTTATTCGTCAAGGAAAGCGGTCAGCGGAGAACTGGCTTCTGCTTCCAAAGAAGCACCCTGTGCGGGAAGTCCAGCCTCATAAGCTGCACGACCTGCCTCTACTGCCAACTTGAAGGCGCGAGCCATCTCAATCGGATTGCCGCTCACGGCAATCGCCGTATTCACCAAACATGCAGAAGCACCCATTTCCAGGGCTTCTGCCGCATGACTGGGAGCACCGATGCCGGCATCCACCACGACAGGAACGCCAGCCTGTTCGATGATGATCTGAATGAAGTCACGCGTGCGCAAACCTAAATTCGTACCGATGGGAGCACCCAAAGGCATAACGGCAGCTGCGCCGGCTTCTTCCAAACGCTTACAGAGCGTCGGGTCGGCCTGGCAATAGGGCAACACCACAAAGCCTTCCTTCACCAATTTCTCTGTGGCCTTCAACGTCTCAATGGAATCGGGCAACAAATAACGCGGATCAGGATGAATCTCCAGTTTCAGCCAATTGGTGCCGAAAGCCTCACGCGCCATCTGAGCGGCAAACACGGCTTCTTCGGCGTCACGCACACCGCTGGTGTTGGGCAGCAACTGAATACCAGGGAATTTGACATGGGCCAACAAGTCATCGTGCTCGTCATCGAGTTCCACGCGCTTCATGGCCACCGTAACCATCTGTGTACCGGAGGCTTCAATGGCCTTCGACATCAATTCATTGGCATTGAACTTGCCAGTGCCTAAAAACAAACGGGACGTAAAACGTTGCCCTGCTATCATTAAATCAGACATATTCTTTTGGATATATATATATTGAATATATGTTTCTATTGTTTGTATAATCTCCCCTTTATCAACCGCCGCAGGCCGCCTTGATAATCACAAGATTCATACCTTCCGAAAGTTGATACTCATGCCACGTGGCGCGTGGCACCATACGGTTGTCGACACCGACGGCCACACCATTCTCTGGCAAATGCAATTCTTCCACAAGCTGGCTCAACGTGCTGGCCGACGTTTCAACCGCTTTGTTATTGACGTTCACTATCATAATGCATTTATATTTAGGGCACGCAAACACAGAGGCCAACGCGCCGCCATTAAACAATCAAGGAAGTCAAATAAAAAGGTGAGGGAAACATTTTGGAAACCTACTGATAACCTGTCGAGAACCTACCAATAAGCTACCGAGAATATAGCGATAAGTTGCTGGGAATATACCGAAGACCTGCCACAAGAGCCACGAGGTGAAACCATGCTTCATTTCGCGTTGCTGTTATTTGAAACACTTCTATAACAATCCTGGCCACCTACTACTTATAAAAAAGCATACAATTCCTACGGCAGCACAGCCTGCATCAGGTCAGAGGGTATAATCTCAGCGCGTTTCAAATGAAACGGCACCCCTTTGTCTTTGCTTCAATGCAAAATTACTGCAAGAATTACATATAGCCAAATCTTTCTGCCTTTTTATGGAAATCTTCTATTGCACTTGCGACTGCAATACGGAGGTCGGCACGGCGCGAAGCCCCCACGCCCAAACGGCCAAAACAAAGAGCATCGCAGACGCGACGAAACAACGCTGCGATCGTAACGGAAGAGCGCCGCCGACGCGACGGAACGATGCCGCATTGACACGGTACAAAGAAACGAAAAGAGGGCGTGTCAAAACTCCCAATTTAAATAGCTAAAAACTCGTTGTACGTTCTTATGTGGATGTACAACGAGTTT
>PPYF01017361.1_pt1 | contig 10568 bp, 10 predicted proteins | sample 1559871 | NCBI WGS metagenome assembly PPYF01 (sample SAMN08240021, study PRJNA423297) | Human gut metagenome, whole genome shotgun sequencing project.
GTACACACACTTTTATATATAGGCATTTATATTTAATACGTCTTTATACGTCTTTAATACGCATTTATATATTCTTTTAATCTATATATTACATAAACGCATTTTCATATATATATATTTGATATATTATATCTCCCTTATTTTTTTGATCTTTCTATTTTTTTATTAACATTTTCAAGAAACTTATCATTATCAACTATAAATCTGTCGTGCTTGCCCTCGCCTATTTCCTCTATTTCATCGAAGCACTTCACTTCAAAAGATAATCTAGATCTATCTACTTCAACAAGTTCACACTCACATCTTACTTCCATTCCCAAAGGAGTTGCCGCCTTATGATTAGTAGATATAGATATGCCTACTGTTCCTTTTCCTGAGTCCAAGTGACTATCCACACAATTCTTACAAGTTTTTTCCATCAATGCTATCATAGATGGTGTTGCAAATACTTCCAAACCACCACTTCCAACATGAGCTGCTGTAGCTTCTTTATCTACTATCATTTTTTCCGTATGTTTCATTCCAACTTCTAACATAATACCCTCCTATTATTTTTATTTTATAATTTAATTTTATCATCAAAAATATAGTCTTGCAAAACATTTTACTTATATCTGAGAATTCTTTACTTATAATTATTCCATTATTATTTATTGAGCCAGCTATATGTGATATAATTATACAAGGATCTAGCTATTTCAATGGCTAAAGATTCTTTAGAGAAAGTATTGGGATTAAAGAAAATATAAAATAACATATAATAGAGGTGGAAAAATGATTTTATCTGGTAAAGAAATATTAAAAAACGTTGAAGCTGGCAATATAATTATCGAACCTTTTAATAAAAATAAGGTCAATCCAAACAGCTACAACCTATCTCTTAGCAATGAGCTAATGGTCTATGAAAACAATGAGTTGGATATGAAAATTCCTAACCCTGCAAAAAAAATTACTATCCCAGAAGAAGGGCTTTTACTTGAACCTAATAAATTATATCTTGGCAGAACTAATGAATTTACAAAAACAGAAAAATTTGTTCCTATGCTAGAAGGTAGATCTTCTACTGGAAGACTTGGACTATTTATACACGTAACAGCTGGATTTGGTGATATAGGATTTGCTGGATACTGGACTCTTGAAATATTCTGCGTTCAACCTATAAGAATATATCCAAATACTGAAATTTGCCAGATATATTATCATGATATACATGGTGAATATGACTTATACTCTAGTGGAAAGTACCAAAATAATAAAGGTATTCAGCCTTCACTAATGTATAAGGATTTTGAAAAAATAAAATAATACTTATTCAATAAAAAAAGACAGCTCTTTGCTGTCTTTTTTTATTTATAATTATAAGATAAATATTTTAAAGTTATATATTATAAAATTATAAAAATATACATTAATATCTGAAAATATCTGAAACTTTATCTTACCTAAATAGAGTTTTCTATAGATTCTGCTCTCTAGCAATTATCTATAGAAAATATCTATTTTTTAACTCTTACTTTTTCTAGATACTATAATTCTATCTGTCTGCATATTTTCTAGACTTCCATATCTCTTAAAAGCTTGATTTCTTTTTCATAGCCTTCAAAATCATTCGGTGTCTCCAAAATCATAGGTAGAGTCTTTAAATAAGGATGATTTACAATATTTTTAAATACATCAAGTCCCAAGTAACCTTCACCAATTTTTTCATGTCTATCTTTTTTAGAATCCATTTCATTTTTACTATCATTAATATGAAGTGCTTTTAGATATTCTAAGCCTATCACTTTATCAAATTCTTCTAAAACACCATCAAAATTATTGACAAGATCATATCCGCTATCACTTATATGGCAAGTATCCAAGCAAACTCCAATCTTGCTTTTTAGATGTACTTTGTCTATTATAGCTTTAATTTCCTCAAAACTTCTTCCCACTTCTGTCCCTTTTCCGGCCATAGTTTCTAAAAGAACAGTAGTAGTCATTCCTTCAAATAAAGTTTCATTCAATACTTCTGCTATAAGTTCAATAGCCTTTTTACTCCCTTGCTTTACATGACTTCCCGGATGAAAATTGTAGTAATTTCCAGGTAGGAGTTCTAATCTTTCTATATCATCTTTCATAGCCATAAATGCAAAATCTCTTGTGCTCTCAGTTGCACTAGCAGGATTAAGAGTATATGGTGCATGAGCCACTAACTTTCCAAATTTATGCTCTTTTATATACTTATTAAATAAATCCATATCCTTTAAATCTAAATCTTTTGCTTTACCACCTCTTGGGTTTCTGGTAAAAAATGCAAATGTGTTGGCTCCCATTGCCGATGCTTCTTTTGCCATAGCCAAATAACCATGTGTAACAGATAAATGTGCTCCTAAATATAACATCTTATCCTCCTTTAAAAATACACGCCCGTTTATACAAATATAGTAATTATATTTATACCCAATTATACCATATCCATAACAAAATAAAAGAGAAGCACCGCTTCTCTTTTGTTTTTAATTCCTTACATTCATATCAATTTATAGTTATATTTTCTTATTTTTACAAGTAGATAGTTCAAAATTAGAATTATCAGATTTTATTATATTGCATATTAGAATTATCACTTAATAAATAAAATGACCATATTTATTTATTTTATAGATCGATATTCAATAAATTTATCATCTCTATTGCTGATACAGCAACATCAAATCCCTTATTTCCTGCTTTCGTTCCTGCTCTTTCAATAGCTTGTTCTATATTTTCTGTTGTCAAAACGCCAAACATCACAGGTATATCTGTCTCTAAAGATATATGAGCTATTCCCTTTGATACCTCACTACAAACGTAATCGTAATGACTTGTACTTCCTCTAATGACTGCACCTAGACATATAACTGCATCATACTTTCCACTCTTTGCCATTTTAGATGCCATCAAAGGTATTTCATAAGCCCCTGGTACCCAAGCCAAATCAATGTTTTCATCATCTACATCGTGTCTCTTTAAAGCATCTAGTGATCCTGACAAAAGCTTAGATACTATAAACTCATTGAAACGTGCTGCTACTATAGCTATTTTTGCATCCTTTGCGACTAATTTTCCTTCATATATATTCATAATTTCCCCCTGATTTTTATTTATTATAATCTATATTTTTGGCTAAATTTTATTTATCTATTTTTTAAAGAACCTTTTTCAAATCTAAAATATGACCCATTTTTTCTTTCTTTGTCTGTAGATATTTTTCATCATATTCATTTACTGTCATTTCTATAGGAAGTCTCTCAATAATTTTCATACCATAGTCTTCAAGCTGATAAACCTTATCTGGATTGTTTGTAAGAAGTCTTATAGTTTTTATTCCAAGATCTTGAAGTATTTGTGCACCTATATAGTACTCTCTCATATCCGCTTCAAAACCTAAAGCCAAATTTGCCTCCATAGTATCCATTCCTTCTTCTTGAAGCACATAAGTTTTCAATTTATTTATAAGACCTATTCCACGTCCTTCCTGACGCATATATAATATAATCCCTCTTCCTTCTTCATCTATTTGTTTCATAGCACTATGAAGTTGATCTCCACAATCACATCTTAAAGATCCAAATACATCTCCTGTTAGACACTCTGAATGTACTCTGCAAAGCACATTTTCACCATCTCCTATATCTCCCTTCACCAAGGCAATATGATGTTCTCCATTTAATATGTTTGTATATCCATATGCTTTAAAATCACCAAATTTTGTAGGAATATTAGCTGATACTTCTTTTTTAACTAATTTCTCTGTCTTTTTTCTATAATTTTGAAGCTGTTTTATAGTAGTGAATTTTATATCCCATTTCTGTGCTAACTCTATCAGTTCAGTCTTTCTCATCATTGTTCCGTCTTCTTTCATAATTTCACAGCAAAGTCCAACTTCTTTTAGACCCGCAATTCTCAAAAGATCTACTGTTGCTTCTGTATGACCGTTTCTTTCAAGAACACCATTTTCTTTTGCTTTTAAAGGAAACATATGCCCAGGTCTTCTAAAATCTTCTGGTCTTACATCTTCTTTTATACACTCTCTTGCAGTTAGCCCTCTTTCTACTGCTGATATTCCCGTAGTCGTATCTATATGATCTATAGACACAGTAAAAGCTGTTTCGTGATTATCTGTATTTTGTGTTACCATTTGATCCAAAGCTAGTTTCTTGCAATATTCTTTGCTCATTGGCATACATATCAACCCCTTGCCATGAACTGCCATAAAATTTACATTTTCAGTAGTTGCGAATTCTGCTGCACAAATAAAGTCCCCTTCATTTTCTCTATCTTCATCATCAGTTACTAAAACTATTTTCCCCTTGCGTAAATCCTCTACTACTTCATCAATTGTGTTAAACTTAAACATAATTCTCTCCCTCTCAATTTTAATTATATATTTTGTAATTTTATTTAAAATCCATTTTCTAGTAAAAAATCCATTGTTATATCTTTTTTAACTTCTGACTTTTCCTTAAAATTCAATAAGCTCTCTACATACTTAGCTATACAGTCATTTTCAAGATTGACTATATCGCCTATTTTTTTTGTTTTTAAAATAGTTTCTTCTTGAGTATGTGGTATTATTGATACACTAAAGTCACTCTCTGACAAATTTGCCACTGTTAAGCTTATGCCATCTATTGTTATAGAACCTTTTTCTATTATGTATTTCATTATTTTATCTTTAGCACTTATGGTATACCAAATAGCATTATCGTCATTTTTAATATTTATTATTTCTCCAGTTCCATCTATGTGTCCTGATACTATATGACCGCCAAATCTTCCATTTAGCAACATAGCTCTTTCTAGATTTACGCTGGAATCATTTTTTAAAGTAGATAATGATGACTTTCTCAAGCTTTCATGCATTACATCTACCGCAAACTCACTATTAGAAAACTCCGTAACAGTCAAGCAAACACCATTTACAGCAATACTGTCTCCTAGTTTTACATCTTCTAATACTTTTTTAGCATTTATAACTAATCTAGCTGAATTTTTACCTTTCTTTATAGCTTTTATTTTTCCTATTTCTTCTACAATACCTGTAAACAATTATTTAACCTCACCTTCTATAAATATATCTTCTCCAAATATCTTTATTATTTTATTTTTTAATTCAAAGGCTTGGCTAGGACTATCTACTCCTGCCCCTGTGATAGGTGTTTTAGCATACTGACCTCCAAATATTTTTGGAGCTATATAGGCTTGAACTTTATTGACAATATTATTTTCTAAGGCTGACCAATTGATACTTGCACCACCCTCTATTAAGACACTGTCTATAGAAAGTTCCCCTAGCTTTTTCATCAGATCTTTTAAATCAACCCTTTTTTCAAGTGATTTTACCTTTAATACTTCACAATTTTTCTTTCTATATTCTTCTATCTTCTCTTCATCTTCCTCACAACTTGCAATAATAGTTCTGTACTTATCAGCCGTCTTTACAATCTTTGAATCTAGCGGCGTTCTTAAAAAACTATCACAAATAATTCTTATCGGACTTGTCAGAGGATATTTTATATCACCTATATCTATATATTTTTCTATATCTTCAATTCTACAATTAAGCATTGGGTCATCCTTGATTACAGTTTCAACTCCCACTAGTATTGCAGAATTTTTATGTCTGTCCATATGAACATTTGCTCTGGATTCCTCTGTACTAATCCACTTTGATTTTCCTGAATATGTTGCTATCTTGCCATCAATTGTCATTGCGTACTTCATAGTTACATAAGGAGTCTTATTTTTTATATAGTGAAAAAATACTTTATTTAGTTCATCGCATTCTTCTCTTAAAACACCTTCCACTACTTCAATTCCACTGTCTCTAAGAGTTTGAATACCTTTGCCTGAAACTAGTGGATTTGGATCAAAAGAACCAACGACAAGTCTTTTAATTTTCTTTTCAATTATAGCTTCTGTACAAGGTCCTGTATTTCCATGGTGGCAACAAGGCTCTAAGGTAACATACATAGTCGCACCCTCAGGACTTTCTATACAATTAGCCAAAGCATTTCTTTCTGCATGAGCCATTTTGTATTTTTCATGATATCCAAAGCCAATTACTTTCCTACTTTTTACTATTACTGCTCCAACCATTGGATTTGGATTTACCCAGCCAGCGCCCTTTTTGGCCAAATCAATAGCTTCTTTCATATATTTTTCATCTATGTTTTCCACTTTTACCATCTCCTAATTTCTATATTCTCGCAAAATAAAAGCCTTGAAGAAAATCCTCAAGGCTTTGTAAACTTCTTATACATTTATCTTACAATCAACTACTTTTTACTTATCTAGTAATAACTTTTATTTTAACTACAGTAAATAATCCTATATTAATTAGTTATCCTTTCTAACTTAATCGACAAGCTTAATCGACAAGAAAACTTACCAATATAATAATAGCTATAAATTGATATATAAAATAAAAAAACCTGAAACGAAAAAATCATTTCAGGACAAATGTACAACAATTAATGCATAATATAAATGCATTATCTTCTTTCATCCAGACTATACTGTCGGCTCTGGAATTACACCAGATCTGCAAAATTGCTCGCGGGCTTTACCGCCGGTGGGGATTTACACCCCGCCCTGAAGATATATCTTATTTAATTAACTTGAGTTTAGCATATTGTTCAAAGCTTGTCAATATTTTTTTCTGAATAAAATATACTATTTAGAAATATTCATTCAATTTGTCTACTATATCTCTATAATCATACTAATACTTATAAAAATTATATTTCTTTTAAAGATTATACACTTCTATTTACTTTAATTAGACTATTTTCTTACTTTGATATATTCGATTTATCTTTTATTTTTTCAATTAATCCCAATATTTTTGTTTTTTTAAAAGCCTTTATTAAACTTAACAGAAATATATACTATCTTCTTATTAAAATTAATAAATGATATTTAAGTTTTACTTTTTTTAATTTTGAATTTCTTCAATTTTCTAACTATATCAACAAAGTTTTATTTTCGTGAATATTTATTCATTCCATGGGTATTATAATAACATAAGGCAAGAAACATAAACTGATTTAGAAATCACTAAACTTTCTTGTTAAAGTTTTTAAATATAATATGACTTTAAGATTAATAATAAATTTAGTTAAAATTAGGAGGAAATAAATATGGAAAAGAGATCAGTAACAACTTTTGGAGGAAATCCTGTAACATTATTAGGTAAGGAAATTAAGGTTGGAGATAAAGCTCCAGAGTTTACATGCGTAAAGGGAGATTTAAGTCCATTTAACCTAAAGGATGTAGAAGGAAAAGTTAAGTTAATAAGTGTTGTTCCTTCAATAGATACAGAAGTTTGTGAACTTCAGACTGTTAGATTTAATCAGGAAGCTGGAAAGTTAGACAATGCAGCTGTTATCACTATTAGCTGTGACCTTCCATTCGCTCAGGCAAGATTCTGTGGAGCAAAAGGCATAGACAATGCAGTAGTGGTATCAGATTATAATGGACATTCATTCGGTCTTGGTTACGGATTCTTGATGGATGAATTTAAACTTCTTAATAGAGGTATATTAGTAATAGACAAGGATGACGTTGTTAGATATGTAGAATATGTATCTGAAAATACTAATCATCCAGATTATGACAAGGCTTTAGCAGCAGCTAAAGAACTTCTATAATATAGAGCTTACTTAAAATTTTTATATAAAGAGGATATTGTGTAGTTTTACCTTCTTTCACGATGTCCTCTTTTTGTGTTTAAATATTTACTTTTCTTTGCACTGATATAGTTTTTTGTTTATCTACCTTTTATATATCTATATTTTTTTCTATGTTTTGTATATTGCTATATCTTTCTATTTCTATGCCTTTTTTACTTCCTATTAATCTTTTTATAAATATTTTCTCCAAGTATTCATATATTCTTATAGTTTATTCAAGTATCTCTTTGTTCTTAAAAAGCAAATAATTGATAATATCAATATGAATGCTATCATAGCACCAACTGCTACATTTCCTAAACCAAAGGCACCTATTCCCATAAACACAGCTACACCAAATATTACTAACATCATACTCAAAAAGAATATAATCATCGTCCATCCTCTGCTTATTCTAGAGTAAAGTTCCGATATATTTTGCCAATTAGTCATTGCATGCTTATGATCAAATATTACCCACTGTGACCCTATAGAAAATGATAAAATCAACATTGATAATATTCCTATAATGGAGGCAAGTAATCCTACTTTTAAAAATATAAATGTTGCTATCAATAATAGCATTGGAAAAATTGCCGTTATTCCTACTGAAAATGCATACTTAAGTAAAAAATATCTTTTTTCACTTATTGGTAAGCTCTTTATATAATTATAGTTTTCTCCGTCCAGAGAAATCATTATTGCAGGCAAGCCTGTGCTATACACACTACTCAGTACAGCAACAGCTATTGATATGGCTATGGCAAAAAGTAATTTATTAGAGCTTATAAATTCTACTCCACCATACTTCATTATGTTTATCATATTTGGAAATAATACAAGTACTGGCATCATAATAGTCAAAAGTATCGATTGAGATATTACTGTTGAATCATTTATCAAAGATAGATTATACTTAAACATTGTCTTTATAAAGCTTGTTTTTTCTGATTTTTCAAGCTTCGACTCTGAAATATCTCCAATAGAACTTATATTATCAACGCTATCCAAGGACTTATTATTAATATTTTGATGACTTTGGGAAGAATTGTTTCCTAATAAATGATCTTTATTTTTATCTATTAGCTTGTTATCTAACTGCATTTCTTTTTCTACATTTTTAACTTTCTTATTTCCAGATTTCACTATATTTGTCTGAAGTTTTCTAATTGTTGAGTAGAAATTATTCTTCAACTTAGATACTGATAGGACATATAGAGTTGCTACTACTAGAAATATCACCACTATAAGAAGTATATGCATAGTATAAGAAGTCATCATTTTTGTAAGCGGTCCATAAACTAAATCTTTTTTAAGTATAGTTTTTTCTGCCAATTTATTTGAAAACTGTTGTATCACAAGTATAAATCCTACATTTAAAATCATAGTTACTACTGTAATAGCAGTAATTATCCTTGTCTTAAATTTTGTTAATATTGCAGTTTTAGATAGTCCATTCATTACTAGAGTATTCAAAACAATAATTATACCCCATAGAAGTAAAAAATCTATCAAAGCAAATAATACTGCTAGAAAAATCGGATAGTCAATTCTAATTAAGTATAATAATATTATTGAAACCATTGCTATAGCAAGCTGCATAGTTGCAAGCGAGACCACTGCCATCTTTGCATTAAATACTGTACTTTGATCTATAGGAAGAGTCATATAGCCCTCTATGTCCTTACTTTCATAAAATACATTGAAAAAGTATGTAAATGTCTGAAAAATATTCATAACAATAAATAATAATATACTATAATCAACTATGTATGGAAACATACTGTAATCTATTGGCATAAATATTAAGCTGTAAATAAAAAGCATCATTATACTTCCAAAAACATAGGATCTTATACCTATATCTTTATATATTTTATCTGGATTCAGCCTATATTTATCTTTTTTCCACATTTTTGTGGTAACGGCAGGATTTGCATACAGTAAGTTTATTTTAAATATCTGCTTAAATATATTGTCTATTTTAAATCTTTTTTTCATACTGTATCACCTACTTACTTAAATTATTTTTTATATTATTTTCTCCTATATCTATATCCTCTAAACCACTGTAATCTATCTTTGAGTTTTCAGGACTCACAAGACCAAGATATATCTTTTCCAAACTCTCTCCTGGATGAATATCTTTCAAATCCTGCATTGTTCCAACAAATAAAAGTTTTCCCTTACTAAGAATTCCTATTCTATCACAAATCTGCTCTGCAACTTCCAAAACATGAGTAGAAAATAAAACTGTATTTCCATCTTCAGCATGTTTTTTCATCAATTCCTTTAAATTATAAGATGACTGAGGATCTAGCCCTGTCATAGGTTCATCCAATATCCATATTTTTGGATTTGATAATAATGCTGCTATTATAAAGGTTTTTTGTCTCATACCATGAGAAAATTCCTCTATCGTTTTGTTATAATTATCCTCCATTGCAAATACAGAACAAAGATAATCAAGTCTTTTCTCTCTTACCTTTGGGGCAATTCCATAAGCATCTGCAACAAATTTCCAAAAGTTAATTGCAGGAAGCTTTAGAAACATATCAGGGGAATCCGATACATATCCTATCCTTTTCTTTATTTCCAATCTTTCCTCTTTTAAGTCCATTCCATCAATATATATATTTCCGCTTGTTGCTTCAATAATACTTACTAAAGATTTAATTGTTGTTGATTTTCCAGCTCCATTATGACCAATTAAACCAAATATCTCTCCATCTCTTATCTCAAGATTCAGATTATCAAGAGCTTTCTTATCGCCATATTCTTTTGTTAATCCTTCAATTTTAATCATACGCACTCCTTTTTAAATTTATTTTATATATTTTCAGACTAGCTTTTTACTTTCTCTTACAATCC
>PPYF01103549.1_pt1 | contig 10567 bp, 12 predicted proteins | sample 1559871 | NCBI WGS metagenome assembly PPYF01 (sample SAMN08240021, study PRJNA423297) | Human gut metagenome, whole genome shotgun sequencing project.
AGAATTTCAAAGGGATTTCTCTGTTTTTTAGGCATAACTCTTGTTTTTTTATTCTTCTATGGAGAATTCCAAAAGGATTCCTCTGCGTTTTACTTATTCGCCCGCTTTCGCGTCTTTATTTCCCAACTGCCAGAACGCTACTGCGCTGGCGGCAGCCACATTAAGAGAGTCTACTCCATGAGACATGGGAATCTTCACAGTGTAGTCGCAGTCTGCAATTGTGGAAGACGCAAGTCCATCTCCCTCCGTTCCCAGAATAACAGCAAGCTTGTCTTCCGCCATCAAAGCTGCATCGTCAATACTTACGGAATCATCCCGAAGCGCCAGAGCCGCAGTTTTAAATCCCAGATTATGCAGAAGCTTTACCCCGTCCTCTTTCCAGGCAAACACCTTTTTTTCCTCGCAAAGAAATGTCCACGGAACCTGAAAAACAGTGCCCATACTCACACGAATTGCCCTTCTGTATAAAGGATTGCTGCATTCCGGCGTCAGTAATACAGCATCCATATTCAAAGCTGCCGCAGAACGGAAAATTGCCCCGATATTTGTGGGATTCACCACATTCTCCAAAACAGCAACTCTCTTTGCCCCCTTACAGACCTCCTGCACTGTGGGAAGCTTCGGCCTGTACATCGCGCACAGCATCCCACGGGTAAGCTTAAATCCCGTAAGCTGCGTGAGTACATCAAACTCCGCCGTATAAACCGGAATATCACCGCAGCGCGCAATCAATTCTTTTGCTTCCCCTTCCACATGCTTATGCTCCACCAAAAAAGACACCGGTACACATCCCGCATCCAGCGCTCGTTCAATAACCTTCGGACTCTCAGCAATAAACATCCCCTTATGCGGCTCATGCCGATTCAGAAGCTGCCCTTCGGAAAGTCTGGCATAAACATCCAGCTCAGGAGCCATAAAGTCAGTAATTTCTATAATATTAGCCATTTATCTTCATTCCTCCAAAAAACATACAGATTTCCATTTCTCTATTAAATGCTGTAACTTTCACATTATATTTTACCCTTATCCAGAGGGTTTTCCAACTGTTTTTTCCCATAAAATATGTTTTGAATTTTGCTGCGAAAGCGAATGTATTTTCCGATTGACATTTCCATATTTTTCCTCTATAATCCCACTTAGTTAACAAAGTAAACTTCTTTTTTATTCATCTGAAAGGAGAATGCATGGACGACTACACATGGATCGAAATGATGGAAAAAATGCAGGATTTGCGGCTTTTCTGCAAACTGAGTACCAGCCGTTCCAAAATGAGCAGTCTTCTTACTGCTCAGGAGCTGGATTTTCTTTCCAGAATCGCGCTTTCCGAAGAGAAATTATGCCCTTCCAGACTCAGCAGTTCTATGAATCTTTCCAAACCCCTGATTACCCGTCTGATTGAACAGACTGAAGAAAAAGGCTTTATCAGAAAAGAGCATAATGACAGCGATAAACGGGGCTACAACGTATGTATTACCCCCTGCGGGCGAAAAATTCTCGAGGAAACTTACCACGATTTTCTTGCTCCTGTTTATCGTATTTACCGCACGATTGGAAAAGAGGACTTCGAACAGCTTACCGGTCTGATCCGCCGGACAAATGACAAATTACAACAAAAAGGAAATGAATGAGGTGACAATGAAAATGACATTTTATCAGGAATTACAGCTAAATCAGGTTGGCTCCAAAAATCTTTTAAAAAACTGCACCACAACGAAAGACAAGGTAAAACACTTTTCCATTTATCTTTTTAAAGTGCTCCTTACCCTTGCTTTCTGCGTTGCATTTGTAACTTTATACAGCAATATTTTCGGCGCTGACAACAGCATTGTCGGAGTCGTTGTTCTGCTCTGCGTCATGGTATTTCGAAACGCAGATCTGGGAATTAAATGCTCTCACGCACTTGGCTGTATGGCGGCAGTCTTTGCCATTCTTGCATTTGGACCACGACTTTCCAATATGTGCGGGGCATTTGGCGCGCTGGTCATAAATCTTGTATGTATTTTTGCTTTGATGATTCTCGGATGCCATAATGTAATCATGTTCAACCACTCCACACTTGTTCTGGGATACCTTCTTCTTCAGGGCTATGACGTAACAGGCAATCTCTATATTCAGAGACTTTTCGGTATTCTTCTCGGCGCAGCCGCAACCATGATTATCTATTATCGTAATCATCATAAAAAAACATATAAACGAAATCTCAAAGATTTACTTGCCGAATTTGACCTTCATTCCGCAAGAAGCCGCTGGCAGCTTACCCTTACCTTCGGCGTATCCAGCGTGCTGTTTATTGCCGGTCTTCTGGATATTCCAAGAGCTATGTGGATTGCAATTGCAGCCATGTCTGTGCTCGTTCCTTTTGAAGAAGATTTAAAGAAACGAGTTATAGGACGTATTCCCGGAAATATCGGCGGAGGACTTTTATTCCTGCTTTTATACAGTATTCTTCCACCCTCTATGCTGCCATATATGGGAATTATCGGAGGAATCGGCGTTGGCTTTTCCGCATCTTACGGATGGCAGGCAGTCTTTAACTCACTGGGAGCAATTTCCATTGCAGTAGGGCTTTTCGGTCTTCCGGGAGCTATTCTTCTCAGAATCCTCAACAATGCGGCAGGAGCTCTTTACGGTCTGCTTGTACAGAAACTGTCCACTGTTATTCAGCGAAAGGTATGTATACAATGAAACCATCTTTAACTTTTCAAACAGAAGTCTTTAACATAAGCGACAGAGGCGAAGAATCCTCTGTACCGGACCTGATTGCAGGCTCCAACATCCAGAATAAGACAAAATTTTTCCTCGATGAAGAGGATGAAATTTATGAGGGATACGGAAAGCTTTATACTTCCTATCCCTATCGCCAGTATACCTGTTACAACCGCAATCTTCACAAAAAAGAACTGAAAACTGCAGTTCTGGAAAACGATTTTCTCAAAGCAGTCTTTCTCCCTGAACTCGGCGGACGCCTCTGGTCACTGATCGATAAAACCACAGGGCAAAATCTTCTTTATACAAACGATGTGATCCGTCCCGGAAATCTTGCCATTCGTAATGCATGGTTCAGCGGAGGAGTTGAATGGAATATCAGCATGATTGGACATACTCCATTTACCATGGAACCACTTTTTACTGCATCTCTTACAAAAGATGACGATACTCCGGTTCTTCGTATGTATGAATATGAACGAGTGCGAAAAGTAACCTATCAGATGGATTTCTGGCTCGGTAAAAACGACCGATTCCTGAACTGCCGTATGCGTATTTCCAACCAGACAGAAGAAGTTGTTCCCATGTACTGGTGGAGTAATATTGCAGTTCCTGAATACAATGGCGGACGCATCATCGTCCCCGCAAAGGAGGCTTACACCAACCGTCCAAACGGAGTTTATAAAGTATCCGTTCCTATGGTAGATGGACATGATATCAGTAAATACAAAGAAATTCCCGATCAGGTGGATTACTTCTTCAACATTCCCAAAGCCTCGGCTAAATATATCGCAAATATCAACAAAGAAGGTTACGGTCTTCTTCATCTGTCCACTTCCCGCCTTATGAGCCGCAAGCTTTTTTCATGGGGAAACAACGAAGGCTCCGATAACTGGCAGAACTTCCTGACTGAACATGCAGGACGATATATTGAAATTCAGGGCGGGCTTGCCAAGACACAGTACGGCTGTCTTCCCATGGCTCCCCATACTGCCTGGGAATGGATGGAGCTTTACGGACCTGTACAGGTTTCTTCGAAAGCCGCATCTTCTGATTACGAATCTGCGCTTCAGGAAATGAACACAGCCGCAGATAAATGTGCTCTTGAATACAATCCGGAATCAACGCTTATTGCCACAAAATCACTTGCCAGACAAAAGGGAAAACTTCTGTATACCGGACATGGCTATGGCGCTTTTGAAAGCAGACTTCGCCTTTTAAAAGAGGATGTTCCCCTTTCTGAACACCTGGATTTCGGCAATATTTCTCCGGAATATGAAACTTGGATTTCTTTCCTGAAAACCGGAATTTTCCCTAAGAAAGCTCCTGAGGACAGCCCCTTTGATTTCATATCCGACCACTTTTTGTTTAAAAAATTGAAAGAAACAATAGATAATGAAAACGCCCAAAACTGGTACGCGCACTACCAGCTTGGACTTTATTATCTTACTTCCAACAGACTGTATAAAGCAAAAAAACACCTTGAAACATCTCAGTCTCTGACTGCAAATCCCTGGGCGCTTCACGCACTCTCTGCCCTTCATCTCCAGCTCGGAGAACACGATGTTGCAGCCGCATATATCAAACAGGGATATAACCTTCGAAAGGATGATCTTTCCTACTTAAAGGAAACCTGGAAGATTCTTCTCCTCTGTGAAAAATATGAAACCATAAAGGAGCTTTACCATCAACTCCCTGCTGATTTTGCAGCCGAAGAACGCATTCATTTCGGATTTCTTACCGCCCTCGCCCGTACAGGTCAGGCAAAAGAAGTTCTTGATTCTTTAAACGAAAAACACCTTGTACTCAGCGATCTCAGGGAATGCGAAGACTCCATCGGTTCACTGTGGGAAGAGGTTTATGAACAGGTATATAAAGAAAAAGGAACGCTTCCCAAAGCGTATAATTATCACTCATTAGTGGAATAAAAAATAGAAAAGGAGATAAAAAAATGAACAATGCTGTATCAAAATTAAAAGAGTATATGCAAAAATTCCGGCAGTACGAAACCATCGAAAATCTTCTGTACTGGGATTTATCTACCATGACTCCGGAAAAAGGCGTAGAGTCTAAAGCAGACGCCATCGGTTATTTTTCTACAGAGGCTTTCCGCCTGTCCACCTCCGATGAATACGGCGCGCTTTTAAAGGAATTATCTACTCCTGAGCAGTTCGAACAACTTGATGATGCGCTGAAAATCACGGTACAAAGAGAGCTTAGAAATTACGAACGCTTTGTCCGTGTACCGGAAGATTTCTACACAGAATATGTCACATGTAAGGCCCGCTCTCAGAAAGCGTGGGAAGCTGCAAAGAAGGCAGACGACTACTCCCTTTACGCGCCTCATCTGGACAAAATCATTTCCATGACCAAGCAGTACGTCCACTATATGGAACCGGAGCAGCCGCCTTATGAGGTTCTTGTCGATATGTTTGAAGAAGGTATGGACACCTGTACCATTGACCGTATTTTTGATGAATTAAAAGAAGGGCTTCGTCCTCTTCTTGCAAAAATAAAAGAGAGCAAACAGCCTGATTTGTCTGCTCTGAAAGGAACGTATGATATTCCGGCACAGAAGAAATTACAGGAACTGCTCCTTTCCTACATCGGTTTTGATTTCTCTATGGGAGCAGTTGCAGAAAGCGAACATCCTTTCACAACAGGCATTGGCTCCGGAGATGTGCGCGTCACAAACCACTTCCGTGAGGACGATCCTATTGCGGCTATTTTCAGCGCAATCCATGAAGGAGGACACGCAATTTTTGACCAGAATATTTCTCCTGTTTATGAAAATACAGTTGTCAGACAGGTAAATCTTATGGGACTCCATGAAAGCCAGTCCAGATTTTATGAAAATATTTTGGGACGAAACCGTAATTTCTGGACTCCGCTTTACGAAAAAATGGGAGAACTTCTTCCCCGGTTCCGGAATATTCCGTTCGAAACCTTCTACCGCGCCATCAATGAGGTAAAACCAAGTCTGATCCGCATAGATGCCGATGAAGTCACCTACTGCCTGCACATTATTCTTCGCTATGAAATAGAACGCGCAATCTTTAATGATGAGGTTACTACAGAAGAACTGCCATCCTTATGGAATGACAAAATGGAAGAATTACTTGGTATCCGCCCTTCCACTGACGCAGAAGGTATTCTTCAGGACACACACTGGTCTGACGGCTCCTTTGGATATTTCCCGTCCTATCTTCTCGGTTCCGTATACGACGGCATGTTCCTTGAACAGATAGAGAAAGAACTGGGAAGCATCGACGAGCTTCTGGCTCAGGGAAAAATCATGGAAATCACGAAATGGCTGAATAAAAACATCCACCAGAACGGCAGCCTCTACACCTCTGCCGAAGTCATCCGACGCCTTTGCCAAAAAGAAATTTCTGCAAAACCTTTACTGAATTACTTTAACAGGAAATATTCTGAAATTTATTCTTTATAATTTTTTTCAAAAAGTGAATGGTTTCCTTTCCTCCAATCGTATTATAAGTGAAACAGCAAAAAACACTTCAAAGCAAGGAGGAAAAAATTATGAAACAGAAAATAAAAAAGACTGTACTTGGCATTTTAGCTGCAAGCATGGTATTATCAACCGGAACAGCAACCACCTTTGCCGCCAGAACAGGATGCGGGCATTATTATGTTGATGCAAATGGCGACGGCATCTGCGATAATCGTGGTTCTTCCAAACGCAACTGCCGCTTTACAGATAAGAACAATGACGGCGTTTGCGACATCTGCGGATCTTCTAAAAAAGAATGTCTTGCCAATCATAAAAAAGGACAAAACTTCGTTGACAAAGACGGCGACGGTATCTGCGATAACCGCGGAAATGGAAATAACAAAGGAAACGGCAGAAAACATGGAAATGGCTGCCACAACGGACGAGGTAAAAGAAGGTAATATTTAATGAGGAGCGAACAGGAGGTAAACAGGGCAGTCGAAACGTATTCCAATATGATTCGGCGCCTTTGTATGATACATTTAAAAAATTATGCCGATACAGAGGACATATTTCAGACAGTGTTTCTGAAGTATGTCCTCAGCTCCATTTCATTTGAAAGTGAAGCCCACGAAAAAGCCTGGTTTATCCGTGTTACAATTAACGCCTGCAAAGATTTGCTGAAAAGTTTTTTTCGCAGCCGCGTCACTTCATTGGATGAAGTTCTGGAACAGCCGGCAGAAATCCCGCCAAATTACAGAGAAGTTCTGGAAGCCGTACTATCTCTTCCCAAAAAATATCGGGATGTTGTGTACCTACACTATTATGAAGATTATACAGCGCCCGAAATCAGCGAAATTCTGGGCAAAAATGTAAATACAGTATATACTCTTCTGAACCGCTCCAGGCAGGCGCTTCGGGAAAAGCTGGGAGGTGACGACTATGCATGAAAAACTAAAAGAAGCCTTTGACCAGATACAAGCGGAAGAAGAACTGAAAAGCAGAACAAAAGAATATATTTTTCACAAAACCAATGGCTACACACAGAAAAAAGCTGTAAATTACAGAGTTCTTTTGTCCGCGGCAGCCTGTATGATGCTTTTCGTGTTTAGCGGACACTGGCTTTATTTCACTCCCACTACGGAAATCAGCATCGACATTAACCCTTCCATGGAGCTGGCTGTAAACCGTTTTGACCGGGTCATTTCCGTAGACGGCTATAATGACGACGGCGAAGAACTGGCAGCTTCTCTTGATATTAAATATATGAATTATTCAGACGCTGTAAATGAGATTATCGAAAGCGATGCAGTCACTTCTCTTTTGTCCGAAAATGAGATTATGTCGATTACCGTTACCGGAACCAGTGAAGCCCAGTCTTCCAAAGTTCTTTCGGATATTCAGTTCTGCACCAGAGAACACAAGAATACTTACTGCTATTCAGCCCGTTCTGAAGATGTTGAATCCGCTCACGAACTTGGACTTTCTTATGGAAAATATAAGGCATTTTTAGAACTGCAGTCACTGAATCCTGACATTACTGTTTCAGATATTCAGAATATGACCATGAGAGAAATTAAAGATTTAACTGATAAACTGTCTGCAAAAGAAAATAACAATGCCTCTTCAGACAACTCCGGACAAAAACAGAAACAAAATCCAAAACATGGGCAGAAAAACTCTAAACGCCAGTCTCAGACACAGAACAAAAAACAGAATCAAACCGGAAATAAGGGAAAGCCCCAGGGCAAAAGACAAATGCAGAATTCCGCAAATGGTCGAAAATCAAACTCCAACCAGAGCAGACAACAGCATGGGCGCCAGAACAGACAGAAAAAAAATAATTCATAAAATAATACCGTCGGAAACGAGCAATATCTCAACTCGTCTCCGGCGGTAATTTTTTTCTTATAATTCAATTACAAATTGTTCTTCTTCCTTTAAATCCACTACTGTACAGTCATTTGCATATGTACATTCCGGCAAAATAATCATAGCCTGCAATTCTGCCTCATGTACCGAAAGCGGCGCCAGATGCCAGATTGCCGTTGAAATTTTTACCAGAGTTCCCTTCGGTACAATAAACGCTTTCGTATATTCCGGTACCGGAGTTCCTCCTGATGCCGGAGCAACATGAAGAATCATATCGTCATTTAAAGGAAGAATCATCTCCGGAGTAGTTGTGTGGTATTCCACCTGTGTAATCTTCATTTCCTCAGGTTTCTTTACCAGAATCGGAGAAAATCCCACACGGGTCGTATAAGACTCCGCAATCCTGTCCGGGAAAAAGCGATGAATTTCACCATTTAAGGAATACCCTTCCGGCTCTGTCATGGAATAAAAAGTTCCAAATGGTGCAAACGCTTCTCTTGTCAGTTGTTCTGCTTTAATCGTTCTCATAGTTTTACCTCTCTTGATTTATTCTTAGATGTACTCTAACCAGCTTTGCAATGTATATTGATAGTTTTCATTATACATTGTGAGAAATCCAAAATACTACTCCACAATTGCACTAATTTTAACGCTTCGTTTTTATGCAAAATGACGGAGTCTATCTACATATTTCTCTTCTGATAATTTTTTGTGTAAGTAAATCGTTGCAAGCATATGGTATCGTGCTATAATGATATAACCACATAAAAAAGTATCTGCCAGATGTTAATTTCTGGAGCGATTTATCTCAGACACAGGAAGGAGAAAAAGCTATGAAACAAAAGAGAAAATTCACAGTTATTCTGGCAATCACAGCAATGATTCTGAGCCTTATTTTCCCAGGAAGTGTTTTCGCCGCAGGAAAAAGTATTCCCAGTAAGGTTACTCTCAGCAAAGTGAGCGCTAAATCCTACAATACGGTAAATGTCAAATGGAAAAAGGCATCCAATGTCACAAGTTATGCAATATATTACCGACAGAGCGGCACAAAAAAATGGACTCGCATCGCTACTGTACCTTCCAAAAAAACCGAATATACTCATAAATCGTCCAACAAATATTCCATTAAGACAGGACAAAAATATGACTATACCGTTCGCGGATACAACAGTAAATCAAAAAAATACGGAACCTATAATTCCAATGGTCTTTCTGTAAAAACACTTCCGGATACCGTCAAACTGGAATCAGCAGGACTCAACGCAGACAAATCTGTCACTGTACGCTGGAAGGCTTCCGGCGGCGCTGACCGTTATGTGATTTACAGAAAATTATCCGGAGAAAGCTGGAAAAGAATAAAGACTGTAACCTCATCTTCAATCCCCGGTTCTGTTTTATCCTATGTAGATAAAAATCCAAAAATCGGAGAAAAGAACATCTATACAGTCCGCTCCTACTACAGCAAAACCCGAACTTACGGAAAATATAATTCCAGAGGAATCAGCATCACTGTTCCTGCTGCGCCTGCTCCTACCCCGACTCCAAAGCCGGAAAATACTGCCAAAATAAAAGCAGAAGTTGTAAAAATCGTAAATCAGGAACGTGCGAAAGTAAATCTTCCACCTTTAAAGGAAGACGCAAAAATTGGTGCTGCAGCAGATGTCAGAGCCAGAGAATTGGAAACATTTTTCTCTCATACCAGACCGGATGGCAGTATCTGTTTTTCCGTTTTAAATGAATTCGGAATTTCCTATTACGCAGTCGGTGAAAATATTGCTTCCGGATACTCTTCACCCTCTTCCGTTATGAAGGGCTGGATGAACAGCCTCGGACACCGCCAAAATATACTCACTGATTATTTCGGAAAAATTGGCATTGGATATTATAAAGCTCCAAATGGATATAAATATTGGGTTCAATTATTTACAAGCTGAACCTTATAATCGCAAAAACCACTTCAAAGAAGTGGTTTTTGCGATTAACTTTCCAGTTTTTCAATCAATTTCTTATATATGTGCTCTACCATCCACGGCTCTGTCGAAACTTTCAGCGCCTCTTCGAATGTCCACCATTGCACGGCTGAATTTTCATCTTCCCGCACAACCAGCTTTTCCTCTTCCTCTGCTTCCGCCAGATAAGTGAAATTAAAGTGAAGATGACTTGGAACCCATACACCTCTTTTTACATGACCATCTACAGTAAGCGTTTCCAGACTGAATACCTCTTCGCTGACCAGCCTCGCATGATTGACACCTGTTTCCTCCTGCAGTTCCTTCATCGCTACCGCACACAAATCTTCCATCCCATCCGCATGACCGCCTATCCATGCCCATGAATCGTATATATTGTGGTATGCCATCAGCGTCTTTGTACGCGCTTTGTTTACTGTCCACATAGAAGCTGTGAAATGACCTGTCAGATTTTTCCGTTCCAGATAATCCCCGTTATGTTCTATGAACCAATGTCAGTTAGTTAAGTTGAAAGGTTAAATTCTGTGTGTGGGGTCTAACCAAAATATTTAAAAATTTTCTAAAAGGG
>PPYF01270294.1_pt1 | contig 10566 bp, 12 predicted proteins | sample 1559871 | NCBI WGS metagenome assembly PPYF01 (sample SAMN08240021, study PRJNA423297) | Human gut metagenome, whole genome shotgun sequencing project.
CAATTTAAAGAGTAATTACAATGGCAAAAGGAAAAAGAAAAGTTCCTGATATTAACTCAAGTTCTACGGCGGATATTGCTTTCCTGTTGTTGATCTTCTTCTTGATTACAACGTCAATGGATACTGACCGTGGTTTGGCAAGACGTTTGCCGCCACCACCGGAGCAGAACCAAAAGAATGACGATATTAAGTTGAAGGAACGCAACGTGTTGCAGGTCTTCCTGAATATGAACGACCAGTTGATGTGCGGAAACGATTATATCACAACAGATCAGTTACGTGCTAAAGCAAAAGAATTTATTGCCAATCCGTATAACGATGAAACCAAACCGGAAAAACATGCAAAGGATATTCCTTTCTTTGGTAACATGATGATTACGGAAAAGCATGTAATTTCTTTGCGTTGCGACCGTGGTTCTTCTTATAAGGCATATCTTGCTGTACAAAACGAGCTGGTTGCAGCATACAATGAGTTACGTGATGAGTTGGCTCAGGAAAAATGGCAAAAGAACTATGTTGATTTGAATGACGATCAACAAAAAGCAATTCGTGACATTTATCCTCAGAAGATCTCTGAGGCAGAACCTAAAAAATACGGAGATAAGAAGTAATGGGAAAATTTAATAAGACTGGTAAAAAAGAAATGCCGGCGTTGAACACTTCTTCTCTGCCTGACCTTATCTTCACCCTGTTGTTCTTCTTCATGATTGTAACAACTATGCGTGAGGTAACATTAAAGGTTGAGTTTAAGGTTCCGCAAGCTACAGACATTCTAAATCGCCATAAGCCATTAATAGCATGGGAAGGTAATCATCTCCGGATTTATAAGGCGGTTGCATGTACGGCTTTTCCCATAATGTAAAACCTTGCCGTTTGTAGAAATTGATTCGGCGTATTGCCATTTCTTCTTCCGGCATTTCCACTTCCAGGATAATGGGTTTCTTTAGCTGGTGACATAATTGGTTTAAAACGTTTTTGCCATGGCCTCCATTGCGTTGAGACGGGTCAATGGCAAAATGCTCTACATAGCAGAAATGTCCGAAATCCCAGTAGGTAATAAAGCCTACCGGAGTATTTTGATGGAGAATAATGTTACAGTAAAAATGCGGTTTGCTATCTGTATAATTACGCAATTCTTCCAATGGACGATATTCTTCAGAAGGGAAAGAAGCAGTCATCAACTGCTCCATGTACTTGTACAAGGCTGCATCTGTGGTGGTGATGCGTTGAAATTTAATCATAAGCAGGTTCTTTAAAATTTGTTTTTTTATTCGGTATAAAACTCAATAATTCTGCGAAGAGCGCGTTGGCACACAGGGCAGAAAGCCGGATATTCATTGGTGCGCATGCGGCAATTCTCTGCCGGTCGGAAGATCCCTTTCGCTGAATAACCGCCGCCTTCATACACGCCTGTCGGATAGTTTTCGCTTACCTCTGCCGGAGTGGGAACGGGAGTATTTTCACTAAGCATGTCCTTCCACTTGGCTGCAAAGTCCACTTGTGTACTGATGTTCTGCTCCCACGGTTCTATATCCAAGGGATAGGTATCGGTCATAACATCATTATCATAGAAGTATTCATCGGCAAGTCCGCCGAAACTGTGTCCGAATTCATGTACTACTACCGGCCGGAACATCGGATGATGGGCTGTTGTGAGGGTGTATGAGTTATAGATACCGCCACCGCCATATTCTTCCGTATTAGCCAATATGATAATGTGTTCATAGGGTATTCCGGCTAAAGCATCATGAATTGCTTTTACGCGTGATGTTGTTAAATAACGGTCGGAATAGAACGTGCTGAAATGTGAACCGAAGGCAGTATGTTTCCACTCGTTCAATCTTGGCACGCTGACTCCGCTATCTGTGGAAGGACTGGCTACGGCTACTACATTGAACCGTTTCTTCATAGATTTGAAAGGTTCGTGGTCGAAAATGCTTTTGCAAGCGATATCTGCATCTTCATAGAATGTCTGCATTTCTTGGAGTGTATATCCTTCTGCAAGAATGGCTACATCGATGCACTTTTCCGGACTATCGTTGTGCAGCAGGTATTTATGCGGTGTGATGTGTGAATTTCCTTTTTGCTCTATCAATACATCATTTGGATGCACGATGTGTTTCATGGACGCGCGGACATTGCGGCGTGGGTCGAGCAGGGTTATTTCTATTTCAACCGGCTGAAGCGGGTAGGGAAGGAGAAATGTATTTTCAAATCCTTTAGTTACATTCCGGGCTTCGTCCGTTTCCAGCCATTCTTGGAAGAGTGAGGAGAAAGAGGTAGTATAAATAGTCTTTCCGCTGGCTGCATTGCGCATAACAATCTGTCCGTTGCCTTGCAACGGGAGTTCTGCCAGATGATGCTTTCTTCCTGCCCAGGTAGGGAGAGCGGATACCCCGTCCAGACAGATAGCTTGCCCGGATGCATTGCCGTTAAAGATATAATCGACGCGAAGGGTTTTATCTGCAAAATGGTCGGCAAAGACTTGTGCGCGGGTAGATGCTACGGCTATTAAACAGAGTAAGAATAAGATATGCTTTTTCATGTCCATAATAATTTAATCATTTCACAAATATACGATTTTTGTCTGTATTCCCCTGCATGTATGATTATTCTCTTTTTAGCAAGAAAAGTTATAATTCGTATTTTTATTCATGAAAAAATCGCTAACTTTGTACATTGCCGTAGCGGAATACGGTAAAATAATTTATTTAATTAATTATTGAGATTAGAAATGGGACATCATCAATTGGATACTTTAGACGAGCAGATATTGCAGCTGATTGCCGATAATGCGCGTATTCCTTTCCTCGAAGTTGCCAGAGCTTGTAATGTATCCGGAGCAGCTATTCACCAACGTATTCAGAAACTGACAAATCTGGGTATATTGAAAGGGTCGGAATATGTTATAGATCCGGAAAAGATAGGATATGAGACTTGTGCGTATATCGGAATCTATTTAAAAGATCCCGCAACTTTTGATGCCGTGACAAAAGCGCTGGAAGCCATTCCTGAAATCGTGGAATGTCACTTTACTACCGGTAAATACGATATGTTTATTAAGCTGTATGCACGGAACAATCATCATTTGCTGAGCATTATTCATGATAAATTGCAACCGTTGGGCTTGTCTCGTACGGAAACGTTGATTTCATTCCACGAGGCAATTAAACGTCAGATGCCGATAGTGATAGACGATGAGGATGAATAATCCTACCGGTTATCGGCGGATATAATTGACAAAAGCATAAGGGCAGGGATGTTTTTCATCTATAGGATGGGATTCCCTGCTTTTTTCTTGCCATATTTCAGGGGATACTTCCGGAAAGTAGGCATCTGCTTGAGGAGCTTCGGCATCTATCTCTGTCAGGCAGAGTGCGTCTGCCAATGGCAAAGCCTGGCGGTATACGCTGGCTCCGCCTATAATATAGATTTGTTCATCCTGTTCACAGTGCTTCAAAGCTTCTTCAAGAGAAGGAAAGATTTCCGCACCCGGACATAGGGTGTCGGGACGGGTAGACAATACAATATTGCGTCGGTTTGGCAAAGCTCCTTTAGGGAGTGATTCGAATGTTTTCCGTCCCATGATGATGGTGTTCCCGGTAGTAAGCGCTTTGAAACGTTTCAAGTCATTGGGAAGCCAGAATAACAGTTTGTTTTCATAACCGATAGCCATGTGTCGGTCTACTGCGGCGATAATGCTAATCATATTGTCTGATGTAATCAAGTGGTCTTTTAATGATAGAAGATACTCTCTTTCCTATACCGCTACTTTTCCGGCAATATGCGGGTGAGGATTGTAATTGACCAATTCAAAGTCTTCATACTTGAAATCGAATATGTTCTTTACATCCGGATTTATTTTCATTTGCGGAAGTGTCCGCGGCTCACGGCTCAGTTGGAGTTTCACTTGTTCCAAGTGGTTCAGATAGATATGTGCATCTCCCAGGGTATGTACAAAATCCCCGGCTTTCAATCCCGTAACTTGGGCTACCATTTGCAAGAGCAATGCATACGATGCGATATTGAAAGGTACTCCCAGAAAAATATCCGCACTGCGTTGGTAAAGTTGCAGACTGAGTCGTCCGTTGGCTACATAAAACTGAAAGAATGCATGGCAAGGCGGCAGATTCATGTTGTCCAAATCGCCGACGTTCCAGGCACTCACTATGATACGGCGTGAATCGGGGTTGTGCTTGATTGTTTCCACCGCTTCACTGATTTGGTCGATGGTTCCGCCTTTGTAATCCGGCCACGAACGCCATTGGTAACCGTAGATATGCCCCAAATCTCCATTCTCATCGGCCCATTCATTCCAGATGCGTACCCCGTTCTCTTGCAGGTATTTTACGTTTGTATCGCCTTTCAGGAACCAGAGCAGTTCGTGGATAATGGATTTCAAATGAAGTTTCTTGGTAGTCAGACAAGGGAAGCCCTCGTCCATATTGAAACGCATCTGGTGTCCGAATACGCTGATTGTACCGGTTCCGGTGCGGTCGCTTTTTTCTATGCCTTCAGTCAGTACACGGTTGAGTAAGTCTAAATATTGTTTCATGGAGTTACTTATTAAAAGCCTTGCCAAAGGTAGACAAAGTTCTCGGTATATTGAAAATTTGCGCTATAAAAGATTTACAGGAAAGGAGTCAGCAGATTTCCTACCCAGCCGAGAAACTTTTTCCAGCCGGAGCGCTTTTTCCACATCTCGGGCGTGAGCAAGGTACTGTTCTTTTTGTCCCTCTCGAACATGCTGTTCAACTGGTTCGTTGTTGAAGGGTCGAAGATGAAAGCATTGGTCTCATAATCGTAGCGCAAGCTGCGGCTGTTGAGGTTTGCAGTGCCTACCGTACAGAAAGCGCTGTCTACCATCATTACTTTGGAATGGTGAAATCCGTCCTTGAACAAGTAAATTTTGGCTCCCCGTTTCATCAATTTATGTGCGATATAAAAAGAGGCTTCGGGCGTAAAGGGAATATCCGATACAGCCGGTATCATAATCTCCACTTCCGTACCTTTCTTTAACGCTTTCTTGATAGCCTTACGGATGGATTTTGTCGGAACGAAGTAGGGGTTTACTATCTGGATATTTTTTTGAGCGGCTTCTATCGAAACGGCATAGGCATGGCTGATAGACCGGGGTGTTTCCCGCGGGGTGCGGTCTACTATTGCAATCTCCTCGGCTATACTGTCCGGAAATTGGGGCAGGTTGGGGAAGTATGCCGGACCGCCGATGTGTTGTCCGGTTTCCCTGTTCCACATAGTCAGGAAGATACCTTGCAGGTAACGTACGGCATCCCCTTCTATGTGCATGTGTATGTCGTGCCATTTACCGATTTTAGGCAAGCCGTTGATGTAATAGTCGGCAATATTCATCCCGCCCGTATAGCCGATTTTTCCGTCGATAACCACTATCTTCCGGTGGTCGCGGTGCATGGCATGGTTGATATAGGGAAAGGTGATGGGGTCGAACTTGACGAGTTCGATGCCGCGTGCCTTTATCGCCTGCAAATGATGTTTTTTCAACGGCTGGTTATTGGACCAGTTGCCGAACGCATCGAACATGGCACGTACCTCTACACCTTCTTTTACCTTTTCTGCCAGTAAATCGAAAAGGGCATTGGCGATGGAGTCGTTACGGAAATTGAAATATTCCAGATGAATGTGGTGCCGGGCATGGCGGATAGTTTCGAATAAATCAATAAACTTTTCACGACCGGTCATCAATAGTTCGACTTTATTGTTGTAAGTCAGCGGTATTTCCATATCTTGCATGTAGTTCATTACAAGAGAATCGCTGGTACTTTGCGCTCGGACGCTTCCAATAAAAAATGTAAATAATATGATGAATGAAATCTGTCTCAAAACTTTATAAGTTTATTTAGTTTTATGAGTTCGCAAATATACAATATATCATTGAGATATGTTCATTTGTTTATAAAAAAATCAACCCTTACCTTTTATTAACAAGGTAGGGGTTGATTGTATTGTTCTGTAAGGAAGTTTATTTATTCTATGAGGAAATTACCGTTTGCGATTTCCAAAGCGTTTAAGCCAATGAACATATTTTGCGATAGAGCAGGAAGAGTAATACTATGCCTGCAACCAATAAAGATTTGGGATCAAGTTCAGTGACTCCGCTTTGGGCAGCGGCGGTGAGTGTTTCACGAAGTGTACCCAATACCTGTTGCAATCCGTCGAAAACAAAGAACAGCACTAATGCCAGCGTGAAACAGAACGTAACCCATACTTGTGAAATCCGTCGGGTGCGGTCGGGCAAATGGCGCATCACACGGCGGGTGAAGCCATTGTCGGGTATTTCCAGCCGGTTTTCGGCAAAGAAATCAATCAGGAGTTTATCATTGTTTTCCGTCATAACCATTTTGTTTTAAGTAGGTAGCCATTTTTTCTTTGGCCCGCGACAGGTGGCTTTTTACTGTTCCTGTCGGGTAGCCGGTAATGTCTGCAATCTTCTCTATACTTTGGTCTTCCATATAAAAAAGAGTGATACAGGTCCGTTCCGTTTCTTTCAGCATATTCAGCGCACGGTAAATGTCCATGTGCCGCCCTATGTCGTTTTGCTGCGTACTGTATTGAGCGTCTACCCGGAGTGTTTCCAGACTGTCGGTCTCCTTACGGGTGCGAAGATAATCATAAAATACATTATAAGCAATACGGTAGAGCCAGGTGGAGAAACTGGACAGGTTTTTGAATGAGGCGAGATTGGTGTATGCTTTAATGAATGTATCTTGCGCCAGGTCATCGCTCAATTCGCTGTCGCCACAAGTCAGGTGCAGAAAAAAACGCCGTACGGACGACTGGTACTTTCCTACTAACCGGTCGAAGGCCCTGGTGTTGCGAAACACCACGACCTGTGCGACTAACGATATATCATTGAGCTGACTCATTTTTCTGCATTCTTTTCCGGAAAGACGGTTCTTGCATTATCGGATTTATCATTGCTTTTAGGGGCTCTGTCTTGCTGCGTATAGTAGATGACGAGCTGTCCGAAGCCTGTGAACATGACAAGCAGGCCTATGCAGCCAAGTCCGAATTCTTCGGTAATGGCCCAGAGGAATATGAACAGCCCGATACCGACGAACACATTCTTGATTCCTTTACTGCGGATATCTGTCGAATCGGCTTCTTTAAACAGATTTTCAGGTAGCGGTTGTCCGCTGGCTAATGCTTGTTCCACCAGGCGGTATTTGGCCTTCCGGTTTTTGTAGCGGAAGAAAAAGATGATGAATACGATGATTAAAGGAAAGCCGAAAACGAACACAATGGCTGTAATCGCAATGACTGCGTCTCTCGTGGCATGTCCGATATTCCAGCCGAAATCGTAAGCACTGCTATGATGCTTGTAATCATCGTCACTTTCTGAGTTACTGTTTGAACTGTTTTCGTAAGTCATGATGCTAAGGGTGTCCGTAACGGCTTTTCCGTCAATCACGGTATCCTTCAATTCTATGACTCTTTGTTTGTTTCCCAGACTGTCATTCTCCGTAACGGTCCGGTTCTTTCCTTGTGCCAATGTGCAAAGCATTAAGGCGGTTGTCAGTGCGAAGATAATGCGTTTCATAATCATGCTGTTTTTTGTTTTTTACTAGGTTTCTTTGTGTGTTAGACGTACCCATTTGCTTGGAAAGTTGCAAAGAGACGACATTTTTTTTAGAAAAGCTATTATCGACCGCAAAATATTTATACTACTTTTGCGTATTTAAAAAGTAAAACCTATGGAACTACCCATTTCTTTTGCAGACTATACCCGCACTCTTTTGGGAGATGAGGATTATAAGGAATTAGTGACTTCTCTGGAGTCGGAGCAATCCGTCAGCATCCGGTTGAATCCGCTGAAACCTTTTGCTTTCCGCTCCGGAGAACATGCCGTTCCCTGGTGCCAATAGCGACCCGTCGGACTTTACACCGCTGGAAGATTTCTTCGACGTGATATTGACGGACGTGCCCTGCTCCGGTGAGGGTATGTTCCGTAAAGACCCTATTGCCATAAGCGAGTGGAGCCCGGAGAATGTGGAAATCTGTCGGCAGCGGCAGCGGAGGATTATTGCGGATATCTGGCCTTGTCTGAAACCGGGCGGCATACTGATATATAGCACTTGTACTTATAACACAAAGGAAAATGAAGAAAACATCCGTTGGATAAGGGATGAATTCGGTGCAGAGGTGCTTCCGCTCGATGTTGCGGAAGAGTGGAATATAACGGGTAACTTGTTGCAGGGAGAATCCTTTCCCGTTTATCGTTTCCTGCCTCATAAGACGCAGGGAGAGGGCTTCTTTCTGGCAGTTCTCCGGAAGTCGGGCATGAGCGTCCGAAACTCCGGGGATAAGCAACTCATTTCCCTGGCAATTGCTCCTGAAACTCCAGGGCTTAGAGCAGAAAAGTCCAGGGAAAAGGGACGTAAAGTCCAGGGAAAAGGGAAGCAAACTCCGGGACTTTCCAAGGAGCAGCTTGCGATATTGCAGAAGTGGATTTTTACTGCGGATAAGTATGAGTTTATCCAGAAAGGCGGCAATGTCAGCGCTTTCCCAAAATGTTATCTTCCGGAACTGTCTGCATTGCAGTCGTCTTTGCGTATTGTACAGGCTGGATTGGAGATTGCCGGACAGAAAGGTAAGGATTGGATTCCCTGTCATGCCTTGGCTGTGAGCGGGATATTGGTATCGGATGCTTTCCCTTGTGAAGAAATATCGTATGAACAGGCCATTGCCTATTTACGCAAAGAGGCTGTCACCCTTTCGGATGCAGCCCCTCGCGGAGTTGTTTTGCTGACATATAAGCATGTGCCTCTCGGCTTTGTCAAGAATATAGGTAACCGTGCCAATAATCTTTATCCGCAGGAGTGGCGTATCCGTAGCGGCTATTTGCCGGAGACGGTGGTGAAAGTGCATTCTTGACTTGATTCCACCTTCATCACAGTTCGTTCTTATATATCCGCGCCATTGCTTTCTGGTATTGGTTTTCCAGTTGCAGGAGATTTGTTTTGCTTTGGTAAACGACCGAAACTTCGACGAAATACTCTATCATACTGATTTGTCCGCCTACAAGAGCCTGTTTCAGTAAAGTCAGGTCCTGCTGTTCCTGAAAGGTCCGTTTGTATTCCTGCATGGAAGCGTCCAGGTTACGGGCTTCTTCGTAGAGCTGCCATAACTCGGAGCTTGCTTTTACTCTTGCATTATCTTTCTGGAAGTCGATGTTCATGGCTTGGGCTTTGGCTATCTTCACTTTTCCTTTATTTGAAAACAGCGGGAAAGAGAAGCCTACGACAACACCGTTCAGCGGATGTCCCGATTCGGTATTGCGACGATAGCCCAACTCCAGTTTCGGCAGCCACCCTTGCTTGCTTGCTGAAATGAACTTGCGGGCTGCGGCGCTTTCGCTGTCGAATGATTGCAGAGAGGGATCGGCGGCAAGCAGTTCGCTGCATACCCGATGGAAATCGGTTGGCAACGGAACCAGGGGATAGTCCGTCAGTCCGAGGGCTTTGGCGGTAGGTACGGCGGGGCCGTCGGGGAAGGGACGCCCGGGAGTAAGCGGCTGGTTGCCGTTCAGTACCAGCAGTTCCTTGATTTTATTGTTCAGGGCAGTACTGTTCATGCGCGATTCGGTACGTACATTCAACAGTTCCAGATTGATTTTATTTGTTTCCAGGGCATTGGCATCTCCCGTAGCCAGCCGTTTGGCATACATGGCAGCCAGCTCCTCTGCATTCTTCAGCCGTGCATCGAGCAACTCCTGCTGGTGTTGCAGCATGATGATGTCCAGGCACACTTCTTTGGCTTGCAGCAATATCTGCTGGCGCATGGTTGCCGCCTGTGCATCCAGTGCTCCGGTTTTGAAACGGTTCATCTTTCCTCTTGTTATGTATAAGGTGGGAAAGTCGAAGCTTTGGGAAACCACCATTTCCCCTACGGTTTCATCGCTGTTTTTAGAGTCCCAGAGATGGGCGTATGAGAGGGTGGGATCAGGCAGGTTGTTTTCGGTCCTGCTCTCCAGCTTCTGTGATGAGATAAGTTGTGCATTGGCTTGCAACTCCTTGTTGTTGGCTTCTATCTGGCGAAGCACGGAGTCAATGCCGGTTTCCTGCGCCCTCATCCCCATGCAGGCGAGGATGGTGGCGGTGAATATAAATAGTTGCTTCATATCTTCTGTTATTAAATTATTTATTGATCGTTATAATGGGATGGCTGTCAGGAGCCATTACGGATGCATCTCTTCTTTCTTTCCGTGCATCATTAGGTAGACAATCGGAATGATGAAACCGTTCAGGAAAGTGGAAGTCAGCAATCCGCCCAGAATAACTTTTGCCATGGGACTTTGTATTTCATTGCCGGGCAGGTCGCCGCTGAGTGCCAACGGAATCAATGCAAGCGCACTGGACAGTGCCGTCATCAGGATAGGATTCAAACGGTCCAGCGAACCGCGTATCACGCTGTCGTACACACCGTATCCCTCTTCCTGCTGCAAGTGGTTGTAATGACTGATGAGCAGCATACCGTTTCGGGTGGCGATACCGAAGAGCGAGATAAAGCCGATGATAGCCGGAATACTGA
>PPYF01370969.1_pt1 | contig 10566 bp, 8 predicted proteins | sample 1559871 | NCBI WGS metagenome assembly PPYF01 (sample SAMN08240021, study PRJNA423297) | Human gut metagenome, whole genome shotgun sequencing project.
GCGTGGTGGCACCATCCAGACGCGCGGCAATAACGTAATCACGCTCCAGCTCATCGTGCACCATGCTGTAAATGGAACGCACCATACGCGGCAGCAGAGCCAGCCAAACGGCAAACATCGCATGCGAGAGATGCGGGCCAGCAAAGGCCACCACGATAATCGCCAGCAGCAGCGACGGAATCGACAGCAGGGTGTCGAGAATATGGTTGAGCACCGCAGAGCGTAAACCATGGGTAGAGCCGGCAAACGCGCCCAGCACCAAGCCAAACGCCGTCGCGGCGAGCGTCACCACAAACGCCCCGCCAACCGTCGGTGCGGCACCGCTCAGCAAACGGCTCAGCACGTCGCGGCCTAAATCATCGGTGCCCAGGAAGAAGGAGACTTCGCCATAGCGCGACCATGATGGCGGGAGCAGTTGATAACCGAGGAACTGTTGATCGATGCCGTATGGTGCAAACCAGCCGCCGAATACGCAGACCAAAATCAGCCCGATACAGCCGTAAAAGCCGATCATCGCAGTGGTATCACCGTAGAATTTACGCCACACGGTGCGCAGTGCGCCCGGCGGCCGCTTTTCAAGGTAGACGCTATCGTAGGGCATACCATTCCTTATGTTTCAGCGGGTTAGCCATAGCACCCAAAATATCGGAGATCACGTTAATGATGATCACCAATGCACCAATCACCATTACGCCCGCAGAGATCGCGGCGTAGTCCTGTTGGCGAATGGCGTTAATCATCCAGCGTCCAAGCCCTGGCCAACTGAAAACCATCTCGGTGATCATCGCCAGGGTCAGCATGGTCGAAAACTGCAGGCCCAGACGCGGGATCACCGGCGGCAGCGCATTATGCAGCACGTGGCGACGCAGAATCGTCAGGCGAGAAACCCCGCGGGTGGCAGCGGCCTTAACGTAGTTGGAATCGTAGATGGCGATGGTGCTAATACGCATCAACCGCACCACTTCGGTGGTTGGCGCGACGGCCAGCGTCAGCACAGGCAGCACCATATGACGCAGGGCGCTGATGATCATCTCATGGCGCCACGGCGAGTCGGATAGCCACGCATCGATCAGCGCAAAACCGGTGACGTTTTTCACTTCATACAGCAGGTCGAAGCGACCGGAAACCGGCAACCAGCCGAGCGTTAACGAGAAAAACAGCGTGAGTAGCAGCGCCAGCCAGAATACTGGGATGGAAAAGCCGAGCAGGGCAAAGAAGCTAATCACTTTATCCTGCCATTTGTTGCGGGTGATCCCCGCCAGCATTCCGACCGGAATACCGACCAGCAGCGCAAAGCCAAAGGCCATAATGCACAACTCCATCGTCGCCGGAAATACCTGACGGAGCTGTTCGGAAATCGGTTGGCCGTTGATGCTAGAAACGCCGAAGTCCCAGTGCATCACGCTATCGAACCAGAAGGCCCAGGCGTTCCACAGTGACGCCCCCTGTAAAGGCGCGTGCGGCGTAAAGTAGCTTAGACAAAAGCCGACGACGGTCAGGAAAAACAGCGTGACCAACAGCAGCAGCAGGCGACGAAGGGTGAAAATGATCATGGTTTCTGCACCTTCTCTTCTTTTTCCCGCGACACGCCGGCGAATGAGGCGTTACCAAACGGACTCAATACCAGCCCTTTCATATCGTAACGATAGGCCTGCAAACGCAGCGAAGACGCCAGCGGCAGGATGGGCAGTTCGCGTGCCAGAATCTGCTGGGCTTCATCATAGGCATCAATACGTGACGCCAGCTGCTGGGAATCCAATGCTTTTCTCAGGACGCTATCAAACTCGCGATTACACCAGTGCGCAAGGTTGGTCTGTGAGGTAATGGCCGCGCAGCTTAACAGAGGACGGAAAAAACTGTCCGGATCGTTACTGTCGGTGGCCCAACCGGAAAGCGTCAGATCATGATTCATATCCATCAGACGCGCTTCCTGGAAACGCCCTTCAACCGGAACAATCACCACTTTTACCCCGATCTGCGCCATATCCGCCTGAATCAGTTCGGCGGTTTTCAGCGGGCTAGGGTTCCACGCTTGCGAACTGGTTGGCACCCACAGATGCAGCGTGAGCTTATCGATGCCCAGCGCTTGCAGCCGGCGACGTCCCTCTTGCGGATTGTATTCCGTAATTTTAGCTTCGTTATCGTAGGCCCAGGAGGCGCGCGGCAAAATAGAGGCTGCTGTTTCTGCCGTGCCGTAATAAATCGACTGCATCAGGCGCTGATTGTTAATAGCCAATGACAACGCATGGCGTACTTCAGGATTATTCAGCGGCGGCTTGTCGGTATTAAACGCCAGATAGGCGATGTTCATTCCCGGGCGCAGCGTCAGGCGAAGACGAGGGTCATCGCGTAAAATGGTGAGCTGACTGGCGGCTGGCCACGCCAGCACATCGCACTCGCCGGTTAACAGTTTTGACAATCGACCAGTACCACCAGAGCCCAGATCAACCACCACCTGCGGCATTAGCGGCGTTCCGCGCCAGAATTTCGGGTGGCGCTGTAGGCGAATATACTGCCCGGCCTGATACTCATCGAGCTGGAACGGCCCGGTACCTACCGGCTGACGATCCAGCAGTTCCTGGTGGTCCTGTTTCGTCAACTTCGCGGCATATTCAGCCGACATGACCGATGCGTAATGGGTTGCAAGGTGCCAGAGGAATGATGCGTCTGGGCGGGTCAGACGAAATTCTACGGTATGGTTATCCAGCTTGCGGACGCTCTGCACGCTATCGGCGAACTGGAGACTATCAAAGTAGGGGAATGCGCTACCGTTGACGTTATGCCATGGGTGCTTGCGGTCGAAAATGCGCTCAAAGGTGAAGACCACATCGTCAGCATTCAGCGCCCGCGTTGGGCTAAACCAGCGGGTAGTCTGGAACTGCACGTCGTTACGCAAATGGAAACGGTAAGTTGCGCCGTTGTCCAGTACCTCCCAGCTTTCAGCCAGCTCCGGCACCAGACGATAGGTATAAGGGTCGACATCCAGCAGGCGGTCGTAGAGCTGAGCCGCGAGGGTATCAACAATCAGCCCGCTGCCCGCTTTTTGGGGGTTGAAGGTGTTGACCTGCCCGCTAACGCAGTAGACAAAGCCGCTGTCGCGAATGTCGGCACGGGGTGGGGTGAGCGGTTGCGGTGCGGCAATCGCCTGGCCGCAGATTAACCCCAGTGCTGCCAGGAAAGGTGACAAATTCAGGCGCATAGTTTCATTATTTTTTCGATTGATCTGCAAAGTGTATCGCACTTACGGCGGTCAGGGGAAAATGTCTGAATTCAACTGGCTTAAAAGTCACCAGTCAAGCCAGTTCATATCACTTAAAACGCGATTTTGCTTCGTATTTGGCCTGCATAACGGTGGATATTGGGCTGGAGAAATGATGGGAGGGGAGTCATCTCCCCACGGATTAACGCTGCGCTAATTCACTCATCAGTGTGCTGGCGCAGACCAATGTTTTGTTTTCAATGATGATTTTTTGGCTGCTTTTCAGCCTGGCAAGGATTTTCATCACATAGCTACGTGAAAGCAGCGTTTTATTCATGATGTATTGCGCAGGCGTGATGCTCAAACGAATATCTTCAGGTTCATCCATCAATGCGAGAATTTGGTTGCAGATTAATTCATAACTTGACCGCCCGGTCAGGCGGTTAATCATGCCGCTGAATTCATACGACTGATAGGCAAGGATGATGGCCAGGCTTTGCCATAGGTTGTTGTCTGCTATCACATCTTTGACTTTATCAGTACTGGCCATCATCACGACGCACTCTTTTTCCGGGCGGATGTAATACTCTTCGCCGTAAGGAAGTATCACGTTATTCAGACCTGCGATGTGCGGTGCGCGAATATTGCTTAACATTAATCCGTCAGAGTTTCGGCAAAACGCACCGTAGCCTTCAAATAAAAAATAGCAAACGTCCTGGCCTGAATACACCAGGTTTAGCTTCTTATTTTTATGACAATCAATAACTTTAACAAATGGTAAAATAGCATCCATAATGATGTGGTGGTGCTGGATCGGCTTCTTCCCCCACACCTGGTAGGCTGCTGTTTTTAATGAATTGCTCATGATTGATATATTAATTAAACATAATCGAGGTGATGAATGATATGGCGCTTCATCTTCTCTGTGAATCTAGTTTAGCTAAACTATCAATTCATAATTGCTGTTGCCCGAAAGTGAATTCACAGATTAAGTTCCTATTACGCTATGAATCTATTCATATTAATTATATGTCAGCGTAATTGAAGCCGAAGAGTTTGCTGAACCCGCGGTCACTACCGCCCCTGTTTTGAAATAGCTGGCACTGAAAATTAGCTGTTCCTGAGAGCCTGTACCGCCGCTGGAGTATGTGCTGCCGTTTCTTGAGGACGAGAACAGGGTGATATTTTGGTTAATCGGCAGGCCATTGCTACCGCTATTGTAGCCGCTGGATTGTAGCCCAAGCTGTACCCCAATACCGCTGGCAACGTCTGCGTTTCCCTCACCGGTTAGCGCGATAACGGTATTATTGGCATTGTTACCTGCCGCCGGTGTGGCGTTGAGGGACAATGAGACGTTGGTGCCAGACTCACAGCTCAGGGTCACGGTTTGAGTATCCGGAGCGGCGATTTTGGTTGTCGAATCAAACTCAGCCATCTTTATTGAACCGAATGCAAAGTTGATGGATGAGACATCGGCGTTGCAGCCCATGGCTTTAATGGTGACGTTGGTGTTGGTGAGAGCAACATTAGAGGCAACGTCACCGCTAGCGCTGTGGCTGCTGCTTTCGCGAAACTCCACCTGGGCAAGCGGGCTACCAAAGCTCAGTTGTCCAGATGAAATAGGTCCGCCGAGCGCCACGAGTTCAACTTTATACTGTGAATTGCGGAGTTCATGGTCGCTACCACGATCGCCATCATGCCAGTTATTATCAATAGGCATGGCACCATCATAGGGCCCAGCCTGATTTTGGGCAGTCACTCTTACGCCTAGCCCCGGGATATTAGTGGGCATAACCTGCGTACCGCCAGGGCTATCAACCTGCGGGCCGTTGAGATAGAAAAACCCCACAACATAGTTTCTACCACAGCCGCTGATCGTGAGATCTGAATTTGAGCCAGATTTCCAACCGGAATCATAAAGAGGGTCACCTGCACTATAGCTACGGCTTTCGACAACCACATTTGCCGGGAGGGCAATAGTCGAGGTGCTGATACTTTTGTCTGCAAAGATCCCGCCGCCGCGAGCACAGTTAGCGAAACTGGGTTGGCTAAAGAGGATGAATAAAATAAAGAAGAACAGTTGGTTAATTTTCATATGCTGTATCGCACCGTGAGTATTATTCGTAGGTAAAGTTCAGCGTCACTGCACTCTTAAAATCGCCGGCGGTTGGTGTACCGTGTGGGGTATACATTCGCGCGATGAAAGACAGTACCTTGCTACCGCTTCCGGGAATCAGCGGCATCGTGTAATTGACGCCGTTGGCCAAATTGATAAGGGTATTACCGTCCAGATTAAGAAGCTGCAGCCCAACGTCTTGCGCGCCGTCGGCGAGTTCGTTAGCGTAAATCGCCGACGAAAAATCAGGGTCGGCGGTATAAGGCGTACCGCTAAATGCGATCGTCACCTTTGATAATTCCGGTGAACAGTTAGTTAACTTCACGGCAAATGTGACAGGCGCGCTGTTACCGCCCGGCACGGAAAGATCCTGTCTGGCTATTTGACCAAGAGACACCGTGTTATCTAATTCGACTTCGCAAACGGCAGTGATAATTTGTCCCGTGACCTGGACCTGGATAGTATCGCTGGTGTTGTATGCCATCGCTGAACTCGACAATATAAGGCCCAGCGCTAGCGCGTATTTTTTCATCATCGGAGAGTCAGCCATTATTTAAAGACAATTCGCATGTAGAATTTCGATGCCGGATAGGCTCTTTTTCTCAGGCAGTGAGTAGGTGGCAGTGCATTGTGACGCCCCCTTCATTCCCCATTTAACCTGCACTGAACCCGCGTCTTTTAAACCAGACAAATAAACTTGTCCGTCATCACCGACAATACTGCTGTTATTTTCATTTTCTGGTGTTTCGTTCACGCTAACCGTGGCACCGAAAGGTACGGGTTTGCCATTGGCTTGAACCAGGGTTAACAGAGCGCGATAGCCGATGGTGGCGCGGTATCCCGCTTCAACGACGGCTCCACGGGTAGGGTAGACGTACTTCGTTGTTTCTTGCAGATCAACAGAATGGTTGGAGATTGTCTCAGTATCCAAAGAGATGCTGTTTTTATGATAGGGATTAGCGTAAGGAACGACGGCAAAGCCACGACCATCAGTCATCACACCTGTCTGGTTACTGACGGCAACACCCTCTGCGCCCTGCGCGTTAACCAGGACAATGGTCTCGTTGAGCTTCTGTGCCAGCGTGATGCCATGGCTGTGCGCAACGATGCCGCCTTGAATGCCATAGTTGAATTGATGGCTGTTGGCGTCATAGGAATAACCACCGTTGAACACGGAGTTACGGCCTTTATAGTTGCCGTATACGCTGCCGTTGGTTTGGTTATCATCGTTGGAATACCCTTCCTGTATCCCCCAATTCAATCGGTTGTCTTCGAGCGCCGTGCCAGATATACCAACGTTATGCGTTGTCGCACCATGATGCGTGTTGTTCAGACTGTAATTGACGTAGCTACCCGGTAAGAACTTATCGAAGGGAATGCTAACGTTAAGCGAGAACTGACTTTCATTATGGCCGCTGTTGTTATCACTTTCATCGTCAACCTGGTTCAGGCTGTAGGTATAGTTCAAACCGTAGGTGATCCCCTGCCAACTATTGTTATAGCCGACGCTAATGGAAGATAGTGCGCTTTGGTCCCAATAGTGTTCTTTGATGTAGCTTGCGGAAATTGAACCATAGACAATATCTTGCGAAAGGGTAAATTCCGTACGGTCTTTACTGCGTCCAATATGATCATCGCTGTTATAGCTTTGCAGAACATCAGGGAGCGTCATATAGCTCTGCGTTGAATAGCGATAGCCAGCGATACTGACGTTTGTTCCCGTCGCCAGGACATCCTTACTGTAACGCAGGCGCACTGACTGGCCGCTATCGCGGTCACCCGATTGGATCGAATTCGAATTTGCATCCTGCGTATAAGGTTTTGACCAGGCTTGCGTAACGTCCAGAGAAAATGCACCGATATCACCTAAATTAATACCGAGCCCAGAGGAGAGTGCGCTGTAATCAATGTCGGCATACTGAACGCCGCCGTAAAGCGTTAGACCAAAGGGTAGCCCGTAAATCAGCGTAGATTGTGCGAAATTGGCCTCTTTGCCACTGCCAATATCCGTTCTCCCGGTCACGAGGGTGTAGTCATAGTGACCTTCTCGGTGCAACATCGGCAGGGAAGCATAGGGCACGACAAGCGTTTGGATGCTGCCATCTGACTCTTTAATTTCGACCTGCAGATCCCCGGCGCTGCCCGTAGAGTAAATATCGTTGATTTCAAATGCGCCGGGCGCTACGGCGGTTTGGTAAATGTTGTGTCCATTTTGCATGACGGTCACCACGGCGTTGCTTTTCGCAATACCGTGAATCACCGGCGCATAATTTCTCATGCTGTCGGGCGTCATGTCGTCATCCGATGCCAGCTCTGCGCCGCGAAAAGCAAAGCTATCAAAAACATCATTTTTTGTGTTGTTGTCGCCCATGGTGAGCTGACTTTTCAGGACTTTAATGTCGCGGGAAACATAGGTGTAAACGGAATCAACATTATTGTTTCCGTCATTATCATGATTCCAGGTGGTAAAGTTTCTAAAACGCCAGGGACCTACATTTATCCCCGGTTGAAAACTACCGTATTGGCTGCTTCCATCCTGGCCGCTGTTATTGCGTTGACGCGTGGTAATACCGCTCAGATTATAGCTGAGCAAAAGAGCGGGGATCCCTTCATCCCACTTATCGGGTGAAACATAGTCCTGTGGCCGGAATAACATCGCGGCCTGCGGGATACTGATGTTTAATTGTTGGCGTGAAAATTTGAAATCAGTCGATGAAGCCGGAATTGCGGAAAGATTGGCACAGTTTCCTTTACCAGAATAGACGTCGGGATAATCATCAATCTTCACGCCCCATTCTAATAGTTGTTCAGGTGACAGGCAGGGAATAAGGTGTGTTTTATCAGTTGATGCGGTATCTTCAACAAAATCAACCTCTAGCACATCAACTTTTTTGTTATTGAGGAAGATATCGACGCGATATTTTCCTGGTGCCTGCATCCCTTTTTCGAAAACGGAAAGATCAACGGTGGAGGGTAATCCTTGTTCGGTCTCTAGCAATGATGCATTAAAGTGTTCACGAGCGAAAGCATCACCGCACGATGATAAAATAATAATTATAAAAATTGGCGGGGTTGATGCTAATAATCGATTCATGGTCATTTGATACTATAAATGTTAGATTGCTGCGGTATGTTCGGCTCCTGCCATACCAAAATCGTTATAGAGTCGCCATGATATTTTCCCACTTTTTACACTTGGGCTTATTTTGAAGCTGGCGGTTGATTTTGGCGATACCCAGGTAACGGTATCCATGGCATGGTCATTGATTGTTACCGATGCGAAATTCATATAGTAATTGGTTGGGTTATTTACCGTTAGCGTTCCACCAGAAATAGACCAACGTATATTTTCCGTAAATTGTTCAGGTGTTGTCCCAGAGAGTGATTTTGGTCGGTATATTAATTTAATTCGCGAGTTTACGGCAATCTGTACCGAATTGCCGGGTTGTTCATCTCCGGTAGCGGGGATACCTTTAATATTTAACCAGTACATGCTTTCATGATCTTCAGGCATCGGCAGGCCAGAACGGACAATACGCAACACGTTTTTATCACCGACCTCGAGACGAAATAGCGGAGGGGTAATGATAATGGCTTCTTTTCCCGGCGTAGTTGCGTCGGCTGGCGTTATCCATGATTGCACCAAATTAGTGACCTTATCTTTATTTTCGATAGGAAAAGAGACTTCACTTTTGTTGCCGTCATAAATAATACGCGTACCGCCGATGGTCACGCTGGCAAAAACATTACAAGCGTAAAGACTGACTGCAGCAGAGATGATGCCGAGCTTAAAGAAATTCATTTAATTACCTATAAAAACAAGTGCTAAATGGGGGGTTTAGCACTTGTCGATTAATTATTCATAGCTAACGGTATATGTCAGAGTACTGGATACATCACCCTGAGTGGGGGTATTTGCCGTTGCGACTAACATGGCAGAATAGGTCAGGCTGATATCGCCGCCTTCAGTCGGCAGATCGATCTGACCGTTACCGTCGTTATTTACGATTGCGGTACCTTTGCTGTCTTTCAGCATAACCCCGGTATTTGCGGCCTTCGTGCCGCTGGTTGCGTTGTTTTTAAAGTAAGAGGTGTTGCCATCGGTATCACCGGTAAATTTCACGAAGGCTTTCGTTGGAATTCCCACCGCGGCCTTTGGGCAATCAGTTAAGCTGATGTTAAATTCTTTAGGTGCACCGGTTTGACCTGCCGTGGCGATATCGGTGGCCAGGGTTGAACCTAAATCCAGACTTGCGTTGCCATCATTGACTGTAATAGTACAAGCGGATTCAATTACCTTACCGGTGAAAGTAATGGTATTAGTCCCTGCAGCTTGTGCGCCAAATACTCCGCAAATCATCAGTGCGCAAAATGTGAGTGGTTTGTTGATGGTCATTCATTTAATCCTTAAATAAGTGCAATATTGGATATTTGAAAATATTTATACGTGTCTTACGACAACTAATATATTAATTTAGGTTATCCCCTGGCCTAACTGATTTCGTGTCTTCGATAATGGGGATTGACAGGGATTTTGTCTCTTTGTGGACTTTATTGCGGTAAGTAAGAATTCAGATTTTATTTATAAAATGAATAAGAGAAGGGGACTTGGATACAACTCATTGAATCGAATGCGTTCTGCCTGACATTGCCCTCACTGAAAAAATGAGGGCATTCCAGACCAATGGCAAATTTAAAGCTGGTGCTTTTTCAATAGCGCTCTGAACTGATGGTAGGTGAGGCCTAACAGCTCAGCCGCCTGTTTTTGATTAAACCGGGCCTGTTGAAGACTTTGCTCCAACAGGTTTTTCTCTTGAGTCAGTTGATACTGACGTAGATCGAGCGGGAGCGTTGGTCCCTCTGCGACCGGCTGCGGTTGATGAATCATCTGGCGGTGGAATGGATCGATGACAATTTCATCTAGCGGAATTTCACTGCTGCCGTGGCGATACACTGAACGCTCAACCACGTTTTTCAGTTCGCGAATGTTACCCGGCCAGCGGTAGTTGAGTAGCGTATCGCGAGCGCGTTCGGTAAAGCCCGGGAACAGCGGTAGCTTGAGCTCCCGGCACATCTGGATGGCGAAATGATCGGCCATCAGCATAATGTCGCTGCGCCGTTCGCGTAGGGAGGGTAGCAGCACCACGTCAAAGGCCAGCCGGTCAAGCAGGTCAGCGCGAAAGTGGCCTTCCTCAACCAACTGCGGTAAATCCGCATTGGTCGCGCACACCAGCCGCACGTTAACCTGTAG
>PPYF01526450.1_pt1 | contig 10566 bp, 7 predicted proteins | sample 1559871 | NCBI WGS metagenome assembly PPYF01 (sample SAMN08240021, study PRJNA423297) | Human gut metagenome, whole genome shotgun sequencing project.
GATTACTTCTGTATCATGGTTACATTATAACATGAAAAAGATTTTCTGTATACAATAAATCGTCCTAAAATTATGAAAATTTTCAAAACTTTAGGACGATCTTGAAATTATCAGATAATTAATGAATACTGTTTTAATCAGCAAGCATAAGCTTCAAACACGAATATTATTTATTGATCGTGCTGCGTTTTCTCATTCTGGAATCCAAAATCTTCTTACGGATACGCAGATTTTCCGGTGTTACTTCAAGAAGTTCATCGGTATCAATAAAGTCAAGCGCCTGCTCAAGACTGAGGACACGCGGAGGTGTCAGACGAAGTGCTTCATCTGCACTGGAAGAACGTGTGTTAGTAAGATGTTTTGTCTTACATACGTTCAGCTCGATATCTTCAGCTTTACCATTCTGTCCGATGACCATACCGGAATATACTTTCTCACCGGCTCCGATGAAGAGAGTACCACGCTCCTGAGCACTGTACAGACCATAAGTTACGGATTCACCTGTCTCAAATGCGATCAGGGATCCCTGCTTACGATACTGGATATCTCCTTTGTATGGTGCATATCCTTCAAAGCTTGTGTTGATGATACCATTTCCCTTTGTATCTGTCATGAACTCTCCACGGTATCCGATCAGTCCACGTGCCGGGATAAGGAACTCGAGACGAGTATATCCACCGTTTGACGGAGTCATGTTGCGGAGTTCACCTTTTCTCTGACCGAGTTTTTCGATAACAACTCCTGTGAACTCATCAGGAACATCAATATAAGCAAGCTCCATAGGCTCAAGTTTCTTGCCATTTTCATCTGTGTGATACAGAACTTCAGCTTTACTTACTGCAAACTCGTATCCTTCACGGCGCATGTTTTCAATAAGAACAGAAAGGTGAAGCTCACCACGGCCGGATACTTTGAAACTGTCTGCATTTTCTGTCTCTTCTACACGAAGGCTGACATCTGTGTTCAGCTCACGGAAGAGGCGGTCACGCAGATGGCGGGATGTAACGAATTTACCTTCCTGTCCTGCGAACGGACTGTCGTTTACGATGAACTGCATAGAGATCGTTGGCTCAGAAATCTTCTGGAACGGAATGGCTTCCGGATTCTCAACTCCGATACGACCAACATATTCATTGTAGTCAATCGTGCTGATCAGCATCTGGGTCGGAGCTTCCGGATCACCTTCCGGAGCAGGAATGTAGTCAAGGATAGTCTCGAACAGTGGTTTCATATCCTGTTTTTCATCAGAGAGATCAAGGACAGCAACACCAGCCTTTGCAGAAGCGTATACAAAAGGACATTCAAGCTGGTCATCAGAAGCACCGAGGTCGATAAAGAGTTCAAGCACTTCATCAATTACGTCATCAGGTCTTGCTTCCGGACGGTCAATCTTATTGATACATACGATAACAGGAAGTTCCAGCTCGAGAGCTTTTCTCAGAACGAACTTTGTCTGAGGCATAGCACCTTCAAATGCATCAACAACAAGTACAACACCATTTACCATCTTAAGAACACGTTCTACTTCTCCACCGAAGTCAGCATGTCCAGGTGTGTCAATGATATTGATCTTAACACCATTATAATGAACGGCAGTATTCTTAGAAAGGATTGTAATTCCACGCTCACGCTCGATATCATTAGAGTCCATGACACGTTCTTCTACTTCCTGATTCTCACGGAATACACCACTCTGTTTTAAAAGCTCGTCAACCAGAGTTGTCTTACCATGGTCAACATGGGCGATAATTGCAACATTTCTCACATCTTCACGTTTTGTTTTCATAATCTAAACACTCTTCCTTATTATAAAAAAATATTTATCTGTAACATAACTTCATTATTTTATCACAAAAAATGAAATTTACAAGAAAAAGTTTGAATTCGATTTTAAGTACGAAAAAGGTCGAATGTTTTTTCTGTAAAAAATAGTTCTATTTCATTACAATAAGACATACATTAGGTAATGACTTAAAATACCAGCCAGAGGAAGGGAGAATTATAAATTATGTCAGATAAGATTATTGAAAACAACCAGGTGACAGTTATTGGAGAGGTGGTATCAGAGTTTACATACAGCCATGAGGTCTTTGGAGAAGGTTTCTATATGGTAGAACTTCTTGTAAAGCGGTTAAGTAACTCTTGTGACCGGATTCCGGTCATGATATCAGAACGTCTCATTGACGTAACACAGGATTGCCGTGGAGAATATTTAATGGTGTCTGGTCAGTTCAGATCCTATAATCGTCATGAGGAGACAAAAAACAGACTGGTTCTTTCTGTGTTTGCGAGAGAAATAGAATTTATCGAGGAAGAACCGGATGGAGCAAGAACAAATCATATACTTCTTGAAGGATATATGTGTAAGCGTCCGGTCTACAGAAAAACACCTCTTGGAAGAGAAATTGCAGATATTCTGCTGGCAGTGAACAGACCGTATGGAAAATCTGATTATATTCCATGTATCTGCTGGGGGAGAAATGCAAGATATGCTTCAAACTTTGATGTAGGGGAACATGTCAGAATATTCGGAAGAATCCAAAGCAGAGAGTATGTGAAGAAATTGTCAGAGACACAAACAGAGACAAGAATCGCATATGAGGTCTCCGTCAGTAAACTGGAGTGTGTGGAAGAATTCTAAGGGTGAATAGTTTCATTATTTAAAACTTTGTGAAAAGGATATCATATATTGAGATAACAACTCAAATGTGATATTCTTTTTTATATGATATTTCGGAAAATAAGAGTGTGATGAAAGAAAAAACAGGTAATGCTGATAGACAGTAGTTCTGAAAAATCATGGAATACTTGAGGTTTCATACAGGAGGAAGATACAGATGGTTAAGATATTAATGCACGGATGCAATGGAAAAATGGGACGCATGATCACAGAAATTGTGAAGAATGAAGAAGATGCAGTGATTGCGGCAGGCGTCGACAAGTTCACAGGAATTCCAAATGATTATCCGGTATTTGAAGAGATTACACAGTGTGATGTGGATGTAGATGTAGTGATTGATTTTTCCAATGCGGGAGCAGTGGATGAATTGTTAGATTACTGTGTGAAGAAGAGTCTTCCGGTTGTTCTTTGTACAACAGGGCTTTCAGACGAACAGTTAAAGAAGGTAGATGAGTGTTCTGAGAAGATTGCAGTTCTTAAGTCTGCGAATATGTCAATGGGAATCAACCTGTTACTGAAACTTTTGAAAGATGCTGCCAAAGTACTTGCACCGGCAGGCTATGATATTGAACTTGTTGAGAAACACCATAATCAGAAGCTGGATGCACCAAGCGGAACGGCACTTGCATTGGCAGACTCTATTAATGAAGCAATGGGAAATGAATACGAGTATGTATATGACAGAAGTCAGGTGAGAAAGAAGCGAGACGCAAAGGAAATTGGTATTTCAGCAGTTCGTGCAGGAACAATCGTAGGAGAACATGAGGTGATTTTTGCAGGAACAGATGAAGTGATTGAATTTAAACATACTGCATATTCAAGAAGCGTATTTGCCAAAGGTGCAGTTGAGGCAGGAAAGTTCCTTGCGGGACAGCCAGCCGGCATGTATGACATGGGGGATGTTATTCAGTTTTAGTACTGGATGAATAATAGCCGGTAAACCGGCGGGAACAAGATCCGGTAAATAGATCCCGGTAAGGGGAAGATTTCGGGTCTGGAGGAGATTGTGTATGAAAAATATGGAAAACCGTTATTTAGACAGGTTGTCGGATCTTTATCCGACAATTGCAGCTGCATCTACGGAGATTATTAATCTGCAGGCAATTTTGAACCTTCCGAAGGGGACAGAGCATTTTCTGACGGATGTACATGGAGAAGATGAAGCTTTTTCTCATGTTCTGAGGAATGGATCTGGTGCCGTGAGAAGCAAGATTGAAGATGTTTTTGGTAATACAATGAGTGTAAAGGACAAAAAAGCACTGGCAACATTGATTTACTATCCGAAAGCGAAGATGGAACAGGTGAAGCGGACGGAGTCGAATATGGATGACTGGTATCGAGTGAATTTGTATCGTCTGATAGAAGTAAGTAAGCGTGCAGCAAGTAAATATACAAGATCTAAAGTGAGAAAATCACTGCCGAAGGATTTCTCTTATGTGATCGAAGAATTGATTACCGAGAAAGCGGAAGTCAGTGACAAAGAGTCCTATTATAATGAAATTATTTCTACAATCATCAGGATCGGACGGGCAGAAGAATTTATTGCAGCAATTTCAGAACTGATCCAGCGTCTGGTTGTGGATCATCTGCATATTGTCGGTGATATTTATGACAGAGGACCGGGACCGCATCTTATTATGGATAAGCTGCTGAAATATCATTCTGTTGATATCCAGTGGGGAAACCATGATGTTGTATGGATGGGGGCAGCGGCCGGACAGTTGGGCTGCATTGCAAATGTGATCCGTATCTGCGCCAGATATGGAAACCTGGATATTATAGAAGATGGTTATGGTATTAACTTGCTTCCACTGGCTACATTTGCTATGAGGATGTACAAGGATGATCCATGTACATGTTTTAAATTGAAAGGTACTGACAGACCGGAATCTGATGAGATGCAGATGAATCTGAGAATACATAAAGCGATTTCAATTATTCAGTTTAAAGTAGAAGGTCAGATTATAGAGAGGCAGAAAGGATTCCATCTGGAGAATCGTGCGTTACTGCATAAGATTGATTATCAGAAAGGTACGATTAATCTGGAAGGAAAAGAATATAAGCTCCTGGATACAAATTTCCCGACAATAGATCCAAAGAACCCATATAAACTGACTTCTGAAGAGGAAGAAATTATGGATCGTCTGGTGCATGCTTTTGTGGGATGTGAAAAATTGCAGGAACATATGCGTTTCCTTCTTGCGAAAGGTGGTTTGTATAAGGTATATAACAATAATCTGTTGTATCATGGATGTGTACCGTTAGATGCGAAGGGGAACCTGAAAGAAGTAGAAATTTTCGGAAAGAAATATCGTGGAAAGGCCTTGTATGATGTGTTGGAAAGTTATGTGAGAAAAGGATTTTTTGCATTGGATCCAAAGGAGCGGGAAGATGGAAAAGATACAATGTGGTATATCTGGTTACATCCGGACTCACCGTTATTTGGAAAGAACAAGATGGCGACCTTTGAAAGATATTTCCTTGCAGAGAAGGAAACACATATAGAAAAGAAAAATCCATACTATGCTCTGCTTGAAAATGAGACAGTTGTGGATAATATCATGATAGAATTTGGATTGGATCCAAAAGAGGATACACACATTGTAAATGGTCATGTGCCGGTTAAGAGAAAAGATGGCGAGAGTCCGATCAAGTGTAATGGTAAAGTAATGGTTATTGATGGGGGATTTTCAAGAGCATATCAGAAAGAAACCGGAATTGCAGGATACACGCTGGTTTATAATTCGTATGGATTACTTCTGGTAGCACATGAACCATTTGAGTCTACAGAAGCAGCAATTAAGAAGGAAAATGACATTCATTCAGAGACGGTAGTAGTGACCAGAGTGAACGAGAGACGTCTTGTTGGTGACACCGACGCTGGAAGGAAATTAAAAGAACAGATTAAAGATCTTGAATGGTTGCTGTCGTCGTACAGAAATGGTCAGATTATAGAAAAACTGTAAATAATTGTTTATGCTGATTATAGAGACGTAGAAAAACATATTTAGGACTGAAGATAGAAAGGATTACTAGAATGGAAAAAGACTTAAATCTTCCGGAAGGAACAGAAGTAACAGAACCGCTGAAAATCTATCTGAATGAGATTGGACAGATCCCTTTGCTGTCAGAAGAAGAGGAAAGAGACCTTGGGTGTAAAAGTGCTTCAGGAGATGAGGATGCAAGGAGAAAGCTGGAAGAGGGGAATCTACGCCTGGTGGTATCTCTCGCAAAACATTATACTGGAAGAGGGATTACACTCATGGATCTGATCCAGGAGGGAAATATTGGTCTCATGCATGCGGCAGAGAAATATGATTATACAAAGGAAAATCGATTTTCCACATATGCATCCTGGTGGATCAAAGAAGCAATGCAGCGGGCAATCGATCAGCAGTCACGAGAAATCCGTGTACCGGTTCATGTTGCAGAGAATATGAAGAAAGTACAGAAAATTTCAAAAGATCTTCAGCAGAAATTTGGAAGAGAGGCTACACCGGAAGAGATAGCAGCAGAGATGAAGGATAAATCACCGGAATTTGTAAAAGAGATTTTGTCATATCTTCAGAATCCGGTTTCACTGGAAACTCCGGTAGGAGAAGATGGGGAGAATAATCTTGGTGACATGGTTGAAGATAAGGATGCAACGACGCCGGAAGATGCTATGAATCAGCTTGTGCAAAAAGAAGAAGTACAGGAATTGTTAGAGTCTCTTAATGACAGAGAACGTCAGGTGATCCGCTTGAGATTTGGGCTGGAAGATGGAAAAACACATACGTTGGAAGAAATCGGTGATGAACTGAATGTGACAAGAGAACGCGTACGTCAGATTGAAGCTAGAGCGATGGAGAAACTTCGCAGCAAAGCGACAAAACTGTAAAAAATTTCTTTTGAATAAATATTGAAAAATTGCAGATAGTAAAGACACAATATTTATTTGAAAGGAAGACAAAAAATGAGGAGAATAAGAAAATTGCTTGTCTGTGTGATGTGCGTACTGATGCTTTGCAGTCTCGCTGGTTGTGGAAACAACACAGGAACAGCGAATGACAATCTCAATGATGCGACATCCGGTGAAAACCATGATGGAAGTGGAGAAAATGGTAATAATACCGGAAATAATGCGGGAGACCAGAATGGAGATAGTATCCTAGATGACGCGGTTGACGATGTAACGGATGGCGTGGATGATGTTACAGACGATATCACAAATGGTGTCGATGATGCAGCCGATGATCTGACGCAGGAGAATGGCGTGCAGAACAAGATGCAGAATAACGAGTGATCAATATGCCGTAGGCCGGAAACGGAACTGCGGCATTTTTCTAAAAGAAGGAGAGACAGGATGAGATTCAGACCATGTATTGATATACATAATGGAAAAGTGAAACAGATTGTCGGAGGCAGTCTGAAAGATGAAGGAAATCAGGCCAGCACAAACTTTACGTCAGAACTGGATGCAGCATGGTATGCAAGACAGTATCAGAAAGATCACCTGAAAAGCGGCCATATAATTCTTTTAAATCCAGTTGGATCAGAATACTACGAGGCGACGAAAAAGCAGGCGATGGGAGCTCTGGCGGCATACCCGGGTGGAATGCAGATCGGTGGAGGGATTACAGCTGAAAATGTAAAAGAGTACCTGGACGCCGGAGCAAGTCATGTGATCGTGACTTCATATGTGTTTCAAGACGGGATTTTTCATGAAGAGAGACTGCAGAAATTAGTAAATGCAGTTGGCAAAGAACATGTGGTTTTAGATCTTAGCTGCAGAAGAAAAGACGGTAAATTTTACGTGGTTACTGATCGCTGGCAGAAATTCACAGAACTTGCGCTGTCTCACGAAGTGTTAGATCAGCTTTCAGAATACTGCGATGAATTTTTGATCCATGGCGTAGATGTGGAGGGGAAAGGCGCCGGAATGGAAACGGAATTAGTAAGAATGCTTGGAAGCTGGGAAGGAATCCCAATCACATATGCCGGTGGAATCGGATCACTGGAAGATTTGGAAAGATTCCGAAAAGAGAGTGGCGGAAAGGTCGATTTTACAATTGGAAGTGCTCTTGATCTGTTTGGAGGGAAAATCCCATATGCAGAAGTTTGTAAATCCGCAGAATGTTAACACTCTATGAAGTTGTTGAATTCGCAGGCGGATAGTGATAGAATGTAGAACAGAGTGGAATTTCAGACCAAAATCAAAATTCAGAGAAGGAGTAATTGCGGAAATATGAATATTATAGAAAAGATTTTCGGAACTCACAGTGAGAACGAGCTGAAACGAATTTATCCGATCGTAGATCGCATCGAGGCACTGGGACCGGAGATGGAGGCGCTTTCAGACGAAGAACTTCGAGGAAAGACAAAAGAATTTAAAGAACGACTGAAAGAGGGAGAGACTCTGGATGATATCCTTCCGGAAGCATATGCTGTAGTAAGAGAAGGTGCTTACAGAAGTCTTGGAATGCGCCATTATAGAGTACAGTTGATTGGTGGTATCATCCTGCATCAGGGACGTATCGCAGAGATGAGAACAGGTGAAGGTAAGACTCTTGTGTCTACACTCCCTGCATACCTGAATGCCCTGGATGGAAAAGGCGTTCACATTGTCACAGTTAATGACTATCTGGCGAAACGTGATGCTGAGTGGATGGGAAAAGTACATGAGTTTTTAGGACTCAAAGTCGGTGTTGTTCTCAATGAGATGAACAATGACGAGAGACGAGAGGCTTATAATTGCGATATTACTTATGTAACGAATAATGAACTTGGATTTGATTATCTGAGAGATAACATGGTTATCTATAAAGAACAGCTGGTTCAGAGAGGATTGCATTATGCAGTTATCGATGAGGTCGATTCCGTTTTGATTGATGAGGCCAGAACACCTTTGATCATTTCCGGACAGAGTGGAAAGTCTACAGCTCTGTATGAAGCCTGTGATGTTCTTGCAAAACAGCTGGAACGCGGTGAGGCAAGCGGTGAGTTTTCCAAGATGAATGCCATCATGGGAGAAGAAATCGAAGAGACTGGTGATTTCATTGTTGATGAGAAAGAGAAGACAGTTAACCTGACAGAAGATGGTGTGAAGAAAGTAGAGAAGTTCTTCCACATCGAAAACCTTGCTGATCCGGAGAATCTGGAAATCCAGCATAATATTATCCTTGCGCTCAGAGCACACAATCTGATGTTCCGTGATCAGGATTATGTTGTAACTCCGGATGGTGAAGTTATGATCGTCGATGAGTTTACAGGACGTATCATGCCGGGACGTCGTTACTCTGATGGTCTGCATCAGGCAATTGAGGCGAAGGAACATGTGAAGGTAAGAAGAGAGAGTAAGACTCTGGCAACAATCACATTCCAGAACCTGTTTAATAAGTATGACAAGAAGAGTGGTATGACAGGTACTGCGATCACAGAGGAAAAAGAGTTCCGTGATATTTATGGAATGGACGTTGTTGAAATTCCGACAAACAAGCCGGTACAGAGAGTGGATCTTGAGGATGCTGTTTATAAGACAAAGAAAGAAAAATACGAAGCAGTTGTAGAAGCTGTGAAAGAAGCGCATGCAACAGGACAGCCGGTGCTGGTAGGTACAATTACGATTGAAGTATCCGAACTTCTCAGCAAGATGCTGAAGAAAGAGGGAATCAAGCACAATGTATTGAATGCAAAGTATCATGAGCAGGAGGCTGCAATCGTAGCCGATGCCGGACTTCATGGAGCTGTAACAATCGCAACCAATATGGCTGGCCGTGGTACTGATATCAAGCTGGATGATGATGCGCGTGCGGCAGGCGGTCTGAAAATTATCGGCACAGAGAGACATGAATCCCGTCGTATTGACAATCAGCTGCGTGGACGTTCCGGACGTCAGGGAGATCCAGGAGAGTCCAGATTCTACATTTCTCTGGAAGATGATCTGATGCGACTGTTCGGTTCAGAAAGACTGATGGGAATTTTCAATACACTTGGTGTAGAAGACGGTGAGCAGATTGAACATAAGATGCTTTCAAGTGCAATTGAGAAAGCACAGAAGAAGATTGAGAGCAATAACTTTGGTATTCGTAAGAATCTGTTGGAGTACGATCAGGTAATGAACGAGCAGAGAGAGATTATTTACGAAGAGAGACGCCGTGTTCTTGATGGAGAAAGCATGCGTGATACAATCTACAGCATGATTACAGAATATGTGGAAAATATGACAGATCGTTTCGCTTCTACAGAGGCAGATCCGGAAGAGTGGGATATCAAAGGATTGGATGTGAATCTTCACAATGTGATTCCACAGCTTCAGCTTCCATCTGAGAAGGAATGCCAGAGTATGAGTCAGAAGGAGTTAAAGCATCTTCTGAAAGAACGTGGAGTGAAGGCTTATGAGAACAAAGAAGCAGAGTTCCCGGAGGCAGAGCAGCTTCGTGAAGTTGAGCGTGTTGTACTTCTGAAAGTGATTGATGCAAGATGGATGGATCATATCGATGATATGGATCAGCTGCGTCAGGGAATCGGTCTTCAGGCTTATGGACAGAGAGATCCACTGGTAGAGTACAAGATGACAGGATATGAGATGTTCGGTGAAATGACAAATGCAATCGCTGAAAACACGATCCGTACATTATTCCACATTAAGGTTGAGCAGAAAGTGGAGAGAGAAGAGGTTGCAAAAGTAACCGGAACAAACAAAGATGACAGCGCAGTCCGTGCACCGAAAAAACGCGAGGAGAAGAAGATTTATCCAAACGATCCATGCCCGTGTGGAAGTGGAAAGAAGTACAAACAGTGCTGTGGAAGAAAGATTAAATAATCTGTAACTGTTCAGAGCCAAGCAAAATTTCATAAAACAGATGTAAAATGCTTGCATTTTTAAGACTGTTTTTGAAATTTTA
>PPYF01639785.1_pt1 | contig 10562 bp, 10 predicted proteins | sample 1559871 | NCBI WGS metagenome assembly PPYF01 (sample SAMN08240021, study PRJNA423297) | Human gut metagenome, whole genome shotgun sequencing project.
GCCGGCTGTACCCCAATCCCCAAAGAAACAACTGCAACAAAAGAGTATGCGCCTCTTGAAGTTCCAGTTCCCGAACGTCCTGCGGGACAACAGGATGTAATCGAACTAACAACTCCTAAACTTGACACTGTGCGTGTAGGTTTCATCGGTTTGGGCATGCGTGGTCCCAGTGCGGTAGAACGTTGGACGCACATACCGGGAACTAAAATTGTCGCTCTTTGCGACTTATTGCCTGAAAATGCGGAAAAAGCACAAAAAATTGTAACTAACGCCGGTATGGAAGCCCCTGCCCTCTATTCCGGCAGCGAAGATGCATGGAAACAACTGTGCGAGCGAAACGATATCGACTTGGTATACATTGCAACAGACTGGAAACACCATACTGAAATGGGTATCTATGCCATGGAACATGGAAAACATGCAGCCATCGAGGTACCTGCCGCCATGTCGCTGGATGAAATCTGGGCACTTATCAATACTTCCGAAAAGACCCGTAAACACTGTATGCAACTTGAAAACTGTGTTTACGACTTCTTCGAACTGACGACATTGAATATGGCACAAAAAGGTCTTTTCGGCGAAGTGCTCCATGTAGAAGGTTCATACATCCATAATCTGGAAGAATTCTGGCCTTATTACTGGAACAACTGGCGTTTGGATTACAACCGGGAGTTCCGTGGAGACGTTTATGCCACACACGGCCTAGGCCCTGCCTGCCAATTGCTCAACATTCACCGCGGTGACCGCATGAAGACACTGGTAGCCATGGACACCAAAGCTGTAACCGGTCCCGAACTGGTAAAACAATATCAGAAAGAAGAAGCACCCGATTTCCAAAACGGCGACCATACCATGACTTTTATCCGTACAGAAAACGGAAAAACCATCCACATACAGCATGATGTAATGAATCCACGTCCCTATAGCCGTATGTATCAGCTGACCGGTACCAAAGGTTTTGCCAACAAATATCCCATCGAGCAATATTGTTTCCGCCCGGATCAGATTGACAGCACCAGCATACCCGATCACGAAAACCTGAGTATGCACTCGGCTGTTCCCGAAAAAGTAAAAGAAGCTTTGATGAGCCAATACAAACATCCTATCCACCAAGAATTAGAAGAAACAGCAAAGAAAATAGGTGGACATGGAGGGATGGACTTCATTATGGATTATCGCCTGGTATATTGCTTGCGCAACGGACTTCCTTTGGACATGGACGTTTATGATTTAGCAGAATGGTGCTGTATGGCCGAATTGACCCGTCTTTCTATAGAAAACGGAAATGCACCTGTTGCCGTACCCGACTTTACCCGTGGCAATTGGAACAAAGTGGATGGTTATCATCATGCTTTCGCTCAATAAAAAACTGAAACAAATACAGACTTCAATAAAAAGAGAGGTATATTCTGCATCAGGCAGAAATACCTCCCTTTCTTATAATACACAAAATCACATGAACATTATTGTGTATAAAAAAACGTGCTTTCATGTGTTCTATCATCTCATTACTATTCATGTGACAGGCTCCACAATCAGAATGAGCAACAACCATAACTTCCTTTACACCTAACTCATAAATAGCCACCATCAGACTACGGATTACACTACCAAACGGATGCGAGATAACCCCACCTGCATTCTTGATAATTTTTACATCACCATTCCTGATACCCAAAGCAGCAGGTAACAATTCCGTCAACCGGGTATCCATACAAGAAAGAATAGCTATTTTTTTATCAGGATATTTGTTGGTAATATATTTCTCATATCCCTTGCTCTCAACAAATTTCTTGTTGAACTCTAAAATATCATCTATCATTGCCATAAGTTTTTTTAGGATTCACTACAAACTTACACAAAAATAAAATACGATGACACTTTTAAGATAAATATTTATCGGATGCCAACTTTTCTACCATCCATCAAGGCAAAGATGAACCATACAAGAAAAAGCAAAGAGAACAATGCGTTTCCATACGAAAGAACCAACCCCGTAAATGCTAAAATTGTCATTGGTCTTTTTTCCTTCTCCCCAGTTCGGCACGGATACGGCTTAACGACTGTGGGGTAATCCATAAATAAGAAGCGATATGCTTCAGAGGTACATACTGCAACAGTTCCGGATTCTCTTCCAACAAAGTAAGATAACGCTCCTTGGCCCGGGGGCTTCCTCCCGTTATCATCCAACTTTCAAGCCCTAAAAACTGCTGCTCGAACAGTCGTCTTCCAAAATTAGCCAGTTCAACAGATCCGGCATATAATACTTCGAGTTTTGCCTTCGAAATACCATAAAGTTCACTGTCACACATCGCTTCGATAGAAACCAACGAAACTGTATTTTCCACATATCCCCATGACGAGAAGATGGCCTCTCCTTCAGAAGCAAACCAGACGGAAACATCTACCCCGTCATTAAGGTAATGCCCCCGCCAGATTCCTTTACTTACAATATAGAAGTTTGAGTTCCGCCCACCTTCCTGTACAAGAAAATCCCCTTTATGAAAAGTGAACTTCTCCATATTATCCAACAACTGCAAGCTCAAAGCTATCGGCAAACTATATTTTTCACAAAACTTCTGTATGAATGCATCCATATATCCACCCGATTAATTACTACAAAAGTAAAAAATCATCTGCGAACCCATTGATGTTTACGATAATAAATTACCATTATCACTAAAAAAGTAAGTATTTCCGCCAAAGGAACCGCCAGCCATATCCCTGGCACCTTCAATAGCAACGGCAAGCCCAATAAACAAAGTACCATAAAAACAAACCCACGCAAAACTGTAACCATCATAGCCGGACGTGCCCGCTCTACACTTTGAAAATAGCCAATGGAAACAATGTTTACAGCAAAAAAAATAAAACCAGACGCAAACAAAGGCAGTCCCGCCACAGCAATATCGTATGCCGGATAGGAACGATCAATAAACATAGCCACAATCTGATGATTGAACAAAGCTGTTAACGCAAAAAACACAAGTCCGCAGGTCACGGCCGTTCCCAGTGCCAGACGGAAAGCGGAACGTACCCGCATGGTATCACCCGCTCCAAAGTTATAGCTTAAAATGGGTTGAGCCGATTGTCCTATGGCATTATATACCATAAATATAATGGGAAAGAAATAACAGGCAATACTGAAAGCAGCCACTCCATCTTCCTGCGACTTAAATAGACTACAATCATTCCGGCCCCCAAAATATACCCCAGACTGGTAGCCAGCGCCGCACCCATCATTCCCCATTTGAGAATAAAAATGAACACATAATCCAATAGGATATTCACCACTGCCGGAATAGCATTACACAACATGGCATAATTAGGAGAACCATCCAGACGGACAAAGAACATCCCTGAACTTAGCAAAGCACTAAATACCAGAAAAGGCAAGAACCAATACATATATTCCACCGCCAAAGGCAACAGACGTTCCGAACTTCCCAACCACACGGCTACTTGTGGAGCAAACAAACATACCACTCCCCACAGCACAGCCAAAAACAAAGAAGAAATCACAACAGCCTGCGTCACATTGATACGAGCAGTTTTCAACTTTCCCTGAGATAAATGAATAGATGCCACCACCGATGCGCCAACACCAAACATCAGTCCGATACCCGTACTTATCAAAAACAAAGGAGCAGTAATATTCACTGCCGCCAATGCGTCACTACCTATCCCTTGACCTACAAAAATACCATCTGTTATCACAAACACAGCCGAAAATACCATCCCCAGCACAGTAGGTATCAGCAATTTCCGAAACAATTTCGGAATTTCCATACTACCAAAATCAATACTATCCTTCATAAACTTCACTTTTTTGTTTAGCGGATGCAAAGATAGAGCGTTATTTCCCCCACTAATCTTTTAAGAGTGATCCACAGTTTCCTCACATAACATAATTTCTCGGATGAGCCGAAATTTAGAGAGTAAATAAAACTTGAGAAGATAATCCACTATGGTCTATAAAAAACTCCCTGTCAACATTTCGCCAACAGGGAGTCCGTTAATCATTTATGGGGCAAAGATTACATCATGCCGCCCATGCCACCCATTCCGGGAGCACCCATCGGCATTTCTGGTTTATCTTCTTTCTTTTCCACAATTACACATTCTGTAGTCAGGAACATACCTGCAATAGAAGCGGCATTTTCCAAAGCTACACGAGTTACCTTAGCAGGATCTACCACACCGGCAGCATGCAAGTTTTCGTAAACATCAGTACGGGCATTGTAACCGAAGTCACCTTTACCTTCGCGTACTTTCTGTACTACTACTGCACCTTCCTTACCTGCATTGGCAACAATCTGACGAAGCGGTTCCTCGATCTGACAACTTAGCCAAACGTTCCTGCAACTTTTCCTTATCATAATCTGAAGTAGTATTCTTTATTTCAGCTTTAATCTGATTGATACGTTCCTGAATGTTTTCTTTTGCGCCGGCACCGTTTACGATAGTAGTATTATCTTTAGAAACAGTTACCTTATCGCAAGTACCCAACATTTCAAGAGTAGCTTGTTCCAACTTCAAACCTTTTTCCTCGCTGATAACGATACCACCTGTCAATACGGCAATATCTTCCAACATAGCCTTACGACGGTCGCCGAAGCCCGGAGCTTTCACAGCACAAATCTTCAACTGAGAACGCAGACGGTTTACAACCAACGTAGTCAATGCTTCGCTGTCTACATCTTCTGCGATAACCAACAAAGGACGTCCGCTCTGTACAGCCGGTTCCAGGATAGGCAAGAAATCCTTCAAGTTAGAAATCTTCTTATCATAAATCAGGATGTACGGATGTTCCATCACACATTCCATCTTTTCTGTATCAGTTACAAAGTAAGCAGACAAGTAACCACGGTCGAACTGCATACCTTCTACCACACCGATGGTAGTATCCGTTCCTTTAGCTTCTTCGATAGTAATCACACCATCTTTAGAAACTTTACGCATAGCGTCTGCAATCAACTTACCGATAGTAGGATCGTTATTGGCAGAAACAGCAGCCACTTGTTCAATCTTGTCATAGTTGTCACCTACCATTTCGGCCTGAGACTTGATAGATTCAACCACTTTGGCAACAGCTTTATCGATACCACGTTTCAAATCCATCGGATTTGCTCCGGCAGTAACATTCTTCAAACCTACCCCTACGATTGATTGAGCCAGCACAGTAGCAGTAGTAGTACCGTCACCTGCATCGTCACCTGTCTTTGAAGCAACAGATTTCACCAACTGTGCACCGGTATTCTGAAATGCATCAGCCAATTCCACTTCTTTAGCTACAGTCACGCCATCCTTAGTGATATGAGGAGCACCGAATTTCTTTTCGATAATCACATTACGACCTTTCGGACCCAGGGTTACTTTCACTGCGTTAGCCAATTCGTCTACACCCTTCTTCAATTCGTCACGGGCATCAATGTTGAATTTAATATCTTTAGCCATAATTCTATTTACAATTTAATGATTTACAATGTACTATTTAATTATCCCAAAACAGCGAGAACATCGCTCTGACGCATGATAAGGTATTTCTTACCGTCATGTTCCAGTTCAGTGCCCGAGTATTTGCCATACAATACCTGATCACCTACATGCAACACCATCTCCTCATCTTTTGTTCCGTTACCTATTGCGACAACTTCACCTTGCAATGGCTTTTCCTTTGCTGTATCAGGAATAATAATACCACCGATTGTTTTTTCTTCTGCAGGAGCAGGAAGAATCAATACTCTGTCTGCTAATGGTTTAATGTTCATAGTTCTTAATTTTTATATGTTATACTTTTAATTATATCAATTATCCGTCATCTTTAAGCAGTGACGCAAAACATCTTGCGAAAAACGTGCCAAACATGAAAAAGGAGAAATTGACAGTTTTATTCTGCCAAATTGGCACAGCTATAACATATCTTTCACTAAAATGGTTTCCTCTTCCCCTGCCATTATCAGTTGCTTTTACGAAATTTATTATTTTTACCTACAAAGATTCATATATAAACCAGTCGGCTACATTCCACAGCGACAGAACGAATCTGAATATAAAAAGAGAAAAATGTGATTTTTCTTTTTTTAATATTTCCATAGGACACAAACTATCACTATCTTTGCAAAACCTAATAATTAACCCCTTTAACTATATGGCATTTACGAACAACATTATGATTGTCCGCCACAGATTGCTGACAGAACTTGTAAAATTGTGGAAAAACGGAGAACTGACAACAGACAAAATAGACCGTCTGCCATTAGAACTCAGCCCCCGACGTTCAAAACATGCAGGGCGTTGCTGCGTACACAAAGAACGCGCTGTATGGAAATACAAATCCCTTCCTCTACTGGGGTTGGATATGGATGATGAAACCGATGAGCTCACTCCACTATCCGAATATGCCGCACGTGCTATAGAACGTGCAAACAATGGAAAGCCCAAAGACAACATTATGTGTGTTATAGACGAAGCATGCTCGGCCTGCGTACAGATCAATTATGAAATCACCGACTTATGCCGGGGATGTACCGCCCGCAGTTGCCAGTACAATTGTCCCAAAGGAGCCGTACATGTACATGCCGACACCGGCAAGGCATGGATCGACCATGATACCTGCATCAGTTGCGGCATCTGCCACAAAAGCTGCCCTTATCACGCAATCGTCTATATTCCCGTTCCCTGCGAGGAATCTTGTCCTGTCAAAGCGATCAGCAAAGATGAACACGGTATAGAGCATATTGATGAGAATAAATGTATTTATTGCGGTAAATGCATGAATGCCTGTCCTTTCGGGGCCATTTTTGAAATATCCCAGACATTCGATGTGTTGCAACGCATCCGTAAAGGAGAACAAGTGGTAGCCATTGTCGCGCCATCTATTTTGGGACAATTCAGCACAACTATCGAACAAGTATATGGTGCATTCAGACAAATCGGTTTCACCGATATAATTGAAGTAGCACAAGGAGCCATGTCCACCGTAGAACATGAAGCGCATGAACTGATAGAAAAACTGGAAGAAGGACAGAAATTCATGACTACCTCATGCTGCCCGTCCTATATCGAGCTGGTGAACAAATACATCCCCGATATGAAAAAATACGTTTCCGGCACAGGCTCGCCTATGTATTATGCCGCACGTATAGCCAAAGAGAAGTATCCTGATGCAAAAATCGTATTTGTTGGACCATGTGTAGCCAAACGTAAAGAAGCTCAACGTGACGAGGCTGTGGATTTTGTGATGACATTCGAAGAGATTTCCTCTATTTTCGATGCTTTCGAGATTAACCTGGAGATTGTACAGCCATACGCTATGGAATTCTCTTCCGTTCGCGAAGCGCATGGATTCGCACAAGCCGGCGGCGTGATGGGAGCCGTAAAGGCATTCCTGAAAATGGAAGCGGACAAAATCAATGCCATACAGGTATCTGATTTAAACAAGAAGAATATCGGAACATTACGCGCCTACGCTAAATCGGGCAAAGCTCCCGGACAATTCATCGAAGTGATGGCCTGCGAGGGTGGTTGTATTACAGGACCCAGTACGCACAGCGGCAGCAACAATGGAAAACGCCAATTGGTACAGGAACTGGCAAAACAGAAAAAAACATATTAAAGGTATGCATGAAGCGACTGATTGACAAATTACGTCACTACCATAGCCTGACAGGTGAGGAATATGCCAACCTCCTCTCCTGTCAGGATACCGGCACTTTACTGTATTTACAGCAACAGGCCAGGGAAGTCACTTTGGCACATTTCGGGAATGGGATATTTATCCGCGGACTTATCGAGGTGAGCAACCGATGTCGTAACAACTGTCATTATTGCGGAATAAGGAAAGGAAATACCGCCATTACCCGTTACGCATTAAAGCGTGAAACCATTTTGGAATGTTGCCGTGAAGGATATGCACTCGGATTCCGCACCTTCGTGATGCAAGGCGGTGAAGACCCTGCCTTAACAGATGAATGGATAGAAAAAACCGTTGCCGCCATCCACTGTGAATTCCCCGATTGTGCCATCACCCTTTCATTAGGAGAGAAATCACGGGAAGCATACGAACGTTTCTTCCGTGCCGGAGCCAACCGTTATCTGCTCCGACACGAAACACACAACGAAGAACACTATAGGAAATTACATCCTGAGGAGATGTCACTAAAGCATCGGCTCCAATGCCTGCAATGGCTAAAAGAAATTGGATATCAAACCGGAACAGGAATCATGGTAGGCACTCCGGGACAAACCCTGACACATCTGGTGGAAGATCTGTTATTCATAGAGCAATTCCAGCCCCAAATGATCGGTATCGGTCCATTTATCCCCCATCATGACACACCATTCGGAACAGAGCCGGCCGGAAGTGTAGGAATGACCCTCAAGCTGTTATCCCTTTTCCGGTTAATGCACCCGTCCGCCCTGATTCCATCGACCACCGCCCTTGCCACCTTGTCACCGGACGGACGGGAAAAAGGAATATTGGCAGGAGCTAATGTAGTGATGCCCAATCTCTCCCCCAGGGAGCAAAGAGAAAAATACACCTTGTATGATAACAAAGCCGCTTTCGGTGCCGAAGCAGCCGAAGGTTTACGAGCTTTGGCACAACAACTGGAAACAATCGGTTACCGGATATCGACAGATAGAGGTGACTATCACTAACCCCTAACAAACATGTATAAAGCAGATTCTAAAATAGCAGAAGAATTCATAGACCATCAAGAGATACTGGATACCTTGGAGTATGCTCACAACAACAAAAGCAATCGTGCCCTGATAGAGCAACTGATTGACAAAGCTGCTCAATTCAAAGGACTGTCCCATCGTGAGGCAGCATTACTGCTGGAATGCGACCAACCGGATCTAACAGAACGCATTTTCCGGCTGGCACAGGAAATCAAACATAAGTTTTACGGCAACCGTATTGTAATGTTCGCCCCTCTATATCTTTCCAATTATTGTGTGAACGGATGCGTCTACTGCCCTTATCATTTGAAGAACAAGACCATAGCACGCAAAAAGCTGACACAAGAAGAGATACGTAAGGAGGTAATTGCCTTGCAAGACATGGGACACAAACGCCTGGCACTGGAAGCAGGAGAAGATCCGTTGCGGAATCCTATTGAGTACATACTGGAATCTATCCAAACCATTTATAGCATCAAACATAAAAATGGGGCTATCCGCCGGGTCAATGTCAACATTGCCGCCACTACCGTGGAAAACTACCGCAAGCTGAAAGACGCAGGTATCGGCACTTATATCCTGTTCCAGGAAACTTATCATAAAGAAAATTACGAATCCCTGCATCCCACCGGTCCGAAAAGCAAATATGCTTATCATACCGAAGCGATGGACCGTGCCATGGAAGCGGGAATTGACGATGTAGGACTAGGTGTTTTATTCGGGCTGAATACCTACCGCTATGACTTTACAGGATTATTGATGCATGCCGAACATCTGGAAGCTACCTTCGGAGTGGGACCACATACCATCAGCGTTCCTCGCATCTGTCCGGCAGATGATATCTCCACGCAAGATTTCCCGGATGCCATTTCAGATGATATATTTTGTAAAATTGTGGCGGTAATCCGTATCGCTGTTCCTTATACAGGTATGATTATCTCTACAAGGGAATCGGCTGCAACCCGACGCAAAGTCTTAAACCTGGGAATCTCACAAATCAGCGGAGGCTCCCGGACCAGCGTAGGCGGTTATGCCATTCCGGAAACACCGGAAGAAAACTCAGCACAATTCGACATCAGTGACACCCGTACCTTGGACGAGGTAGTGAACTGGCTGCTCGACTTGGGGCATATCCCCAGTTTCTGTACAGCATGTTATCGGGCAGGGCGTACAGGCGACCGTTTTATGTCATTAGTCAAATCGGGACAAATCGCCAACTGCTGCGCTCCCAATGCATTGATGACACTAAAAGAGTATCTGGAAGATTATGCGGCACCGGATACACGAGCCAAAGGAATCCAACTGATAAAAAAAGAGTTGGAACATATTCCCAATCCGAAAATAAAAGAAATAGCAATTCGTAATCTGAAAGAGATAGAAGAAGGGAAACGAGATTTCAGATTCTAACCGCTCATGCGTCAAGCAACCTTTTCAATACAGATAATGAACCTAATTCAAGCCCAATAAAATATGAGTCTAAACAACACTCCCGCTGCCAACCGGCTACATATCGTCCTGTTCGGAAAACGCAATAGCGGCAAGTCCTCTCTAATCAATGCCTTGACCGGACAAGACACCGCCCTTGTATCGGATATTCCCGGTACAACAACAGATGCTGTCAGCAAAGCGATGGAAATTCAACATATCGGTCCTTGTCTCTTTATCGATACTCCCGGATTTGATGATGAAGGGGAATTGGGAGAAATGCGCATAACCCGTACGTTGAAAGCCATCGAACGGACAGATATTGCCTTACTTCTTTGTGAAGACGGCAATTGCGAGGATGAAAAACAATGGATGGAGCAGTTAAATAAAAGGAATATTCCGGTTATCCTGATACTGAACAAAGCTGATATCCGAAAAGACATAGCATCCAC
>PPYF01674367.1_pt1 | contig 10562 bp, 10 predicted proteins | sample 1559871 | NCBI WGS metagenome assembly PPYF01 (sample SAMN08240021, study PRJNA423297) | Human gut metagenome, whole genome shotgun sequencing project.
TCTATAAAAACATTCAGCACATCATCCCTGTCAGAAAGAATGTAGTCTGCGCAACGTCCCACAATAACGCATGGCTCTTTTTGCGCAATATCCTTGATGAGCTTCTGCTGAATATTGAAAATCTGGTCGGAAAGAGAAACTCCTGTGATGTCGCGCCCCACAAATGCATATGAAAAAATACTTCCGGCAGGTGCATATTCGCCCTGGTTTGCGACAATCTGCTCAGAGATACCGAGCTCCTTTGCCACATGCTCAATTATTTTTTTATCGTAAAACTCAATGCCGCATTTTTGAGCAATCTGCTCGCCGATAAAGCGACCGCCACTGCCAAACTCTCGGCTTATAGTGATTATTTTAAAACTCATGATGAAACCTCCCAGCCTATAAAAGTGTTTATAATTCATTATAACGTAATTGCACATAAAATCAAAACAGAAATTTAACAAAATCGCTTGCAGATAAGCACTCCGTAATCTATAATGACATAAGAAAACATGTTGCTTTTACGTAATCAATGAGATGGCAGCAGATAACATATGTTATGTTTTTGTTATTGTTTACATCACAGTGTGGCAAACAGCAATTACGTGACATTTCAAAGATTGTAAAACAGCAGCATAGCGAATAAACAATTAGGAGGAAAACATGGATCAGGAAAAGGTCATAGTCATAGACTTTGGTGGTCAGTACAATCAGCTTGTTGCGCGCCGTGTCCGCGAGTGCAACGTGTACTGTGAGATTTACTCATACAAAATAGACATTGAGAAAATCAAAGAAATGAATCCAAAGGGTATCATCCTTACAGGAGGTCCAAACAGCTGTTATGAAGAGGATTCACCATCATACCAGAAAGAGCTGTTTGAGCTGGGAATACCGGTGCTTGGCATCTGCTACGGTGCACAGCTTATGATGCATAAATTAGGCGGAAAGGTAATCACACCGGAGGTTGGAGAGTATGGAAAGACAGAAATCACATATTCTGCAAATGGCGTGATGTTCAAGGATCTGCCATCAGAATCAGTATGCTGGATGAGTCATTTCGACAGAATTGCAGAGGCTGCACCGGGCTTTGAGGTAGTTGCGCACACTGCAGACTGTCCAATAGCCGCAACACAGAATGTTGAGAAAAAATTATATGCAGTACAGTTCCATCCGGAGGTACTTCACACCAAGAACGGAACACAGATGATTTACAATTTCGTCCGTGGCGTATGTGGATGTGCAGGCACATGGAAGATGGATTCATTCGTCAAAAACACAATCGAAGAAATCAGAGAGCAGGTCGGTGATGGCAAAGTGCTCCTTGCACTTTCAGGTGGAGTAGACTCATCAGTGCTCGCAGCACTCCTTGCCAAGGCAATCGGCAAGCAGCTCACCTGCGTATTCGTAGACCACGGACTTCTCCGCAAGAACGAGGGCGATGAGGTAGAGGGCGTATTCGGCAAAGGAGGTTTGTTCGACATCAACTTTGTCCGCGTCAACGCACAGGAGCGCTACTACAGCAAGCTTGCAGGCGTCACAGAGCCTGAGCGCAAGCGTAAAATCATCGGTGAGGAATTTATCCGTGTATTTGAGGAAGAAGCTAAGAAAATCGGAAAGGTTGACTTCCTTGCGCAGGGAACCATCTATCCGGACGTAGTGGAGAGTGGACTCGGCGGAGAATCTGCAGTCATCAAATCACACCACAACGTAGGAGGTCTCCCAGAGCATGTCGATTTCAAGGATATCGTGGAGCCCCTCAGAAACCTCTTCAAGGACGAGGTACGCAAGGTCGGACTGGAGCTTGGATTACCTGACTATCTCGTATTCCGTCAGCCATTCCCAGGCCCAGGCCTTGGAATCCGTATCATCGGCGAAGTCACAGCCGAAAAGGTACGCATTGTCCAGGATGCAGACTGGATTTACAGAAGCGAAGTGGAAAAGGCAGCAAAAGAGTACAAAGAGGCCCACGGCGAGGAACCATCATGGATGCCAAACCAGTACTTTGCAGCCCTTACCAACATGCGTTCAGTAGGTGTCATGGGTGATGAGAGAACATATGATTATGCCGTTGCAGTCCGTGCAGTCCGCACCGTGGACTTCATGACAGCCGAAGCAGCCGAGATACCGTTTGAGGTACTTCAGACAGTGATGAGCAGAATTATAAATGAGGTAAAGGGAGTCAATAGAGTATTCTATGATTTGACCAGTAAGCCACCTAGGATTGCATTTTCATTGCATTATTTTTCTTCAACTGCTCTGTGATAGATTGCTGTATGTTGATTGCTGGTATAATTAGCAATGCTTTCAGTAGCAGATTGTACTTGTAATATTCCAGTCAGCTTTTTAGCAACTTCAAGATTCGTATTTGGATACAGATGACCATAAGTGCCGAGTGTTGTCTGTATTTTTTCATGTCCTAAACGTTCCTTGATAAGTAAAGGATTTTCGCCCATGCTGATAAGCAATGAAGCGTGTGAATGTCGCAAGGCATGAATTTTAATACGATGAACACCTGCTAAATTTGACAACTTTTCCAAAGCTCTGGGAAGCGTTGTTTTACTGGTTGGAGTTCCGTTATAACTTAGTACAAGTGGACAATCGGGAAGAACCTGTTGCTGAACACTTTGCCAAGCCTTTAGCTCATTGAGTGTATCTGAATCAATATAAATAGTACGGATACTTGCCTGTGTTTTCGGCTCAACGAATTTATAGTCCGTCATTGTTCGGTAATATAATGTTTTGGTAATGCTAAGCAAGCCTGTTTCAAAATCTATGTCTGACCAATGTAATGCTGACGCTTCGCCAATTCGCATACCAGTCATAAATAATAACCAGAACGATATAAACAGATAATGTTCATAATAGTCTTTCTTACAGAGTAAGGAAATAACCTTTTGAAATTCTTCTAATGTCCAGAAATCAACTTTGGTTTTCTTGCTTTTGATATTGCCTATCATACGAGAAGGATTTTTCTTCGCAATTCCAAGAACAATAGCTCTGTCAAATGCGATAGAAAGCATTCCCTGTACGATACGAATGTAATTAGGGCTAAAATCTTTTGCAAGTTTCAACTGCCAGTTTTGAACATGGATAGGTTCGATTTCGTCTGTTTCCATTTTGTAGAAATAGGAAAAATGTTTCTTGATGGTAGTAGCACGATTAAGATAAGTGCTTTCTTTTACCTGTGTTTTATACCATGGCAGGTAGGTTTCTTCTATAAATTGCTGAAAAGAAACGCCATCTTTTTTTGTTGTTAATTCTTCGGTAGAAGCTAACACCAGTTTTGAATATTCTTCCTTTGCTTCTTTTTTCGTTCTGAATCCACTTCGGTATTTCTGTATCTGTTTTCCGGTAATGGGATTGTAGCCTAAATTAGCTCTGAAATAATAAGTTCCGTTATCTGCTTTCTTAATAGGGTCTTTTGCCATGATTTCACTCCTTACATGATATGCAAGAAGTACAATCAATCGTTTGTGTCTGATAATGTAATCCCTAATAATTCTTCCACGGCTTCTTTGGGTACTCTGTCCAATTTACGGGATTGGTAATAAGTATGCCCTTTTTCAATCATAAGTTTTTTTGCTTTTCTTATGATGTCTGCCGAGAAAGAAGTTCCATAACCTAGTGCTATGAGGTCTTTTTTTGTTACGGTAATCATAATCCTCCTTTCCATAGACCAGATAAGGAAATCTCAATATCTTGTCTATCAGTATATCAAATGATGAGCAAAAAAGCTCTATTAAGATGATTTTTTCTTGCAAAATCGTTGTTAGATAGTTTTACAAGCAATCAGACGGCTTCGGCAAGCTCCGCTGGTATCTCAACCATTCCCATTCCTGTGGGCTGAACCGTGTCATACGGGTGTATCATTATCCTGTGTTGCAGGTCATGGCAGAACGACTTTTCCAACGGTCGCTCCCAGATCATTGCATGAATCGCTATCTCCCGATTGGAAAAGTCACGGCGTACAACCTCTGATGGCTCACTGCAAGCACAAACGTATCTGACTGCTTTATTCACTTGTCAAAGAACTGTTAGGCTCTTGTCAGCCTGTATCAATTCATTTTTACAAATGGACTGATACAGAATGATAAAAAAAAGCGGAACAGGAAAGAGGGGAGTTTATTAAATCATGCTCCGCTCAAATATTACTTAATGTTCGTCTATTTCAAATTCACATATCATTTTCAAAAGGGCTTCTCTGATACGTCCCTTTAATTCCATATCAACCACAATGTATACGTTGCCGTATTCATCGTAAAACGGGCGTAAACAGCATTTTGATATATAGGCTTCATAGAACAGCAACAGCTTTTCTATGGCGTTTTCGTTACCGTCCACGGCTGATGATATGAGAAAAAATGATGGAAGTGTGTGTTGCTTATTCTTCATTTGTTTTCTTCTCCTTTAACTGCTTTCTGATTTCTTCAAGTGAATTTCTTCTGTGCCTATATGATGTGCTTCGGTTGATATTCAGCTTTTCGCCTATCTCCGAATCGCTCATATCCAAGAAGAAAAACATCAATACAATGTTCCGGCTTTGCTCCGGCAACTGTTTCAGTGCTTCTGCAAGTTCTTCATCAAGTACACGGATTTCTGTACCGCACACATCGAACGTTGTATATTCACTTTCGTAATCGTCCCATACAATCAATTTCTCAACAACAATCTCTGGAAGCTCACAAAAGGATACTTCCTTTGCCTGTCGTCTGGCTAATTCCTTGCGGTAGTTACGGACAATGCCTTTCACAACCTTTTTGAGCTTACAGTCAAACTGACATTGTATTGTCTTTTGGAAGTCTGATGGTTTCAAAATCACACCCCCCTTTCGTTATGAAGTGAAAAGTATGTATCCCTCTTTCCGCACCATATCTGTACGGCAAGGTGTGATTTGTTGCAGGATTGAAAAAAATTTTTGTAAATATGAAAACAGCCTATTTGCATCAATAACAAATAGACTGTTTTTAAAACATCTGATATATGAGTTTTTAATTCATGTTCAAGGACTGATGATGTACTAAGAAAAAGACGGAATAAATTCGGTTGTCGGTATAGATTGCCTGTTTTACTTAGAATCACAAATTGCTCCTTGACCCGAGCAAGCCTGTGAAAATAGAAAAAGGACAGCTCTGGTTATACCAAAACCGTCCTAATATTTTTGGACATTATAAAACAGATTACCCACAGAACGGTTTTTTTTATTTACCGAACGAGGTAATATTTTTATCGAATTTATAGTGCATATAATATGAGTTTTTAACACATTCTAATCACATGACATGAAGTATAAACTCATGCTAGGTGATTAAAAATGAGAAAAAAGAAAGATACACACAGCTTTGATTTTCGTCCGTTAGGACTGGCAATCAGAGAAGCCAGAGAGAAAGCAGGGCTTTCCAGAAATGATTTAGGCGATAAAGTCTTTTACGGAGAACGTCATATCGCAGATATTGAAAATATCGGGAAACACCCTAGCTTTCAGTTGTTCCATGATTTAGTTACTATGTTCAATATATCTGTTGACGAGTATTTCTATCCAGCAATTACTGGGAAAACATATGGAATCCTATATATATTAAAGTTTGTAAATACCAAATAACTTGCTGGCAAGCCAATTATCAATGCAATGACAATAGATAAAATAGAATATCCTAAACTTTCAAACACTATCATTTTTTTAATCTGTTTTCTTGTCATGCCGATACTTTCTAAGATAGCAAATTCTTTCGAACGATTTTGTATGCTTTCTGACATCATGTTTAAATAATTTGAGATAGCAAGTAACATAATAATAATTCCTAAACTCCCACCTAATACAGTAATTTGATTCTCAGAATTTTTCATTTCCGAATAACTATCTAATTTCGATTCAGCAGAAATAAGTTTATTGTTCACTACAAGTTTTTTAATAGATGATTCTACATTTTTAGAAAAAGGTTCATCATAATCAATCTTTATCATTTCTATTAACGGTTGTCCCATAATTTTATCGAAGAAGTCATTACTTACAATCAAATCGGGCGTATAGCCAGCAGAATAGTAAGCAGGGTAATCATCTATAATTGCTCCTAATTCAATAATTTCCTTTTTATCAGGATTCAAAGCTGTCGGGATTGAAAATTCAACCTTTTTTCCTGTAATTCCATTATCGCCTTGTGTAAAAGTTTTAGAAACAAAAGCAATCTCGCCATTTTTAAATTTCTCTTTATCCAATGGATTCTGCAAAGTATTATTTATTTTTTCAAATTCTACTTCATCAATCCCCACAACTCTGCAATTAAAATAATAGTGATCTGGCTGTTTTTTATATAGCTCTATATCTTTTTCATAGTTTCCCGGAGAATATCTGGAAGCATACAATTCTTTGTAATATTCTCCATAGACATTTTCTTGATATGGAACAACTGCTGTTGCTGATTTTAAAACTCGTACATCTTTTACCTCATCTATAGATTTTATTTGTTCAATAAAATCTGAATTGAAAACTTGCTCCTCGTTATCTGAAAGTAATGTCTGATTTAAAAGCCTTATATCATAATCATAAGAATGGTTCAAAATATTTTTTGCATTATTGGCATAAATCACAACATTGATAATCAAGAAAAGTGATACCGCCAAACTTAAAGAACACATGATAACAACGAATTGTTTCTTGTCTCGAAATAAATTCATTTTTACCATAGAGAGAATATTTCCGCCTGTTCTTTTTTTATTTTTGTTTTTTATAGATGTTGCTCCTATATATTTCATTGCTTCAATAGGAGAGCAATTCATTGCTATTTTCACTGGTTTTTGACTACTAATCATTGTTGTAGCAAGTGAAAAAATAGTAGCAATTATAAATACCCCAAGAGAAATAGTACCAACTTCACTTGGTGCAATCGTTGGATTTAAAGAGTGTAATAGTTGAGGAATAATAATTTTCCCAACGATTGCTGAACAAACCAACCCTAATGGTATTCCCATTGTTGAATTCCACAACATTTGCTTATATATCATTTTCCTAATCTGAATAGAGGTTGTCCCAATTGTTTTAAGCTGGCCAAAATACCGTATATCCCGATTTACAGAAATGTACAATGTATTATAAATAAACAAATAGCCACTCATGAAAACTAAAACTAATAACACCAATAATCCAATCATAGTATTGATAAAGTTGGAAATAGTATCATAATCCGCTTTAATAATTTGTTTTCCAGATAAATTGATTTGATTTTGCATTTCTATAATATCCTTTTCGGAATATAGAGGATTTTTTAATGAGATTTTTAATGTTCCTTCCGTCAAATCAGTCTGCAAAACTCCAGTTGATTGATAAAATTTATCTGAAACATACCCCTTATCTACGCCTGTATAATCCAAAAACCAACCGCTTAAAATAAATGTTTTTGCTGTATCGTTATTCTCGCTATTTTCTGCTAAAGTTTGATATATGAAAGGCAATTCCATACCCACTTTAGGTTTTTTGATTCCTATAGAACGTAACGCACTTTGTGAAAGCATAATTTCATTTTCCTTAGTTGGATAACTGCCTTTATAATAATCCAACGCTGGAATTGTCTGTTGTTTCCAGCAAGTATCATCTAACCAATACAATTTTAACTTGTCCAATTCTTTATCCTGATATTTTGATACAATTCCACATTTCACGTTAAGCCCTGCATATTTCACATTATCCATTTTTCGTATGGTAGATACTTGATCGTCTCTCGGTTCTGTCAGCTCAATATCATAATCTATCCCCTGCATTCTTTGTTGTCTTAAAGAAACTGTATCCCAATAACTTAATCCAATAGATATTACGGTGCAAAGTAAAAATGTTGTCAAAAAAATAGCTACTATAGTTAATAAATTTCTTTTTTTATTTGCCTTATATGTTGTTTTTGCAAGGTCTCGAATTACCTTTTTGTTATTGACTTTGAGCATTTTTACTCACCGCCTTTCACAATTTTCCCATCTTCTATGCGGATAATTCTATCTGCCATTTGAGCAATCTCTTCATTGTGTGTAATCATTACAATCGTTTGAGCCAGATTTTGGCTTGAAATTTTTATCAAGCCTAAAACATCTTGACTTGTTCGGCTATCAAGATTTCCTGTTGGTTCATCAGCAAGGATAATAGCAGGTTTAATTGCCAAAGCTCTTGCTAACGCTACACGCTGTTGTTGTCCGCCAGATAACTGATTTGGCATAAAATATTTTTTATCTTCTAATTTTAATAATTTAAGAATTTCTTCAACATAATCATCATCTGGTTTTATACCGTCCAGCTTGATAGGAAGCACAATATTTTCATATACATTCATAAGTGGTAAGAGATTATAGTTTTGAAATACAAAACCTATTTTTCTTCTTCGATAAACAGTTAATTCATCACGAGATAATCCCGATATATTTCTTCCGTCAATAATAACTTCTCCAGAAGTTGGATTATCCAAGCCACCAAGCATATGTAGTAAAGTAGATTTTCCACTTCCAGAAGTTCCAACAACAGCTAAAAATTCCCCTTTACAAATATCTAAATCTATACCGTCCAATGCTTTTACAGTATTTTCTCCCGTATTATAATATTTTTTTAAATTTCTAACTGATAAAATATTCATTCTTCATCTTCCTTTCTCTCTGTTTGAACTAATAATAACAAAGACTTCTTTCTCAAATCTTTCTCAAAAGTGACAACTTTGACACAATTAAAGATTGAGAAAAAAGTCTTGCTTAAAAATCACTACGGGATAAGAAAACTTCAACGGTAGTTCCTTTATTTAATTTGGATTTTATCTTTATATATCCTTGTTGTTTTCTTAAAACTTCTCTAGCCAAATATAACCCAATTCCAAAGCCCTGCTTATCTGTTACATTTGTTCCTCTATAAAATCTTTGAAATACTTTTCCTTGCTCTTGCTCCGGTATACCTATACCATTATCTATAATTTTTACACATACAAATGATTCATATAAAATAGACTTAATCGTTACTTCTGTATTACTTGGTGAATATTTTATTGCGTTTTCAAAAATATTTGTGAAAACTTCCTCTGTCCATTTCGGGTCAGCAAATACTTTATAGTCATTATTTTCAGAACGAATACGAATGTTTTTCTTCATTGCGTCCAATTCTACCGCTTGACAACTTTTTTTAATTATCTTGTCTAATTCAATTATCTTAGGATTGACAGAAATAATTTCCTGTTCTGAATACGAAGATTTCAGCAATTCTTTCATAAAAAATTCTAATTTCTCAGCATTTTTTTCGATTTTATCTGCCAATCGAAATGATGTTGATTCATTCACTTCCTCTTTTAACAATCCTGCATATAAAGTAATATTTGCAAGAGGAGTTCGTATCTGATGACTGATGTTAGAAAGTAATGATTTTATAGTATTATGTTCCTGCTCTGCAACTTCTTTTTGCATATTTGAAATTTCAACAATACGATTTAGTCTTTCAGAAATAGCCGAATCTAAGGATTCATCATATCTCATATCAATTTGTTTTCCGCCAAGTATTTCATCCGCTTTATTCAAAAAACTATTATATTGAGATAACATCTTATTTCTATACCAGTAAATTACCAAGCCTAAAATAATGATATTCAGACCTACGATACCTATAAACGCAATAATATGAATATACATTTATACACTCTCCCATACATAACCTTTTCCGTAAACAGTTTTTATATAAATAGGATTCGAAGAATCATCTTCAAGTTTATCCCTTAATCGTCGTATTCCAACCGAAAGAGCATTATCTTCTACATATTCTGTTCCCTCTGGCCATACCCATTCAAGCAATCGTTCCCTTGTTAAAATTCTATTTGAATTTGAAATCAATAAATACAAAATTCGCTGTTCTGTTTTACTCAATTCTATCTGTACCCCATTTTTATAAAATTCCATTGTTTCAAAACGAAAAAGGAAAACAGAATCTCTATATTCCTGCTCGCTTGTTGTTGTGTTTCGTCTAAGCAAAGCCCTAATTCTGGCACGTAGAACCATTAAGCTGAATGGTTTTGTAATATAATCATCAGCTCCGTTTTCTAACCCTTTAACTATATCCATTTCCATGCTTTTTGCTGTTAATAAAGCGATTGGAATTTGCATTTCCTTTTTCAATTCTCGGCAAAATTCTATCCCATTACCATCTGGAAGATTGATGTCAAATATCAGTAAATCAAAAGAATAAAGTGTAAGAGCTTTTCTTGCCTCTGCTATCGTATTACATATTATAAAATTCAATTTTTCATCTTTTAATGATAATTCTATTCCCTCTGCCAAATCTATATCATCTTCTAAAATCATGACTATTTTTTTATTTATCATGTTTAATACCACTCCATATATTATTATTATTGTTTTTTAGATATATCAATCTTTTGCAATTTTATGATATATCTGTAAAAAAAGAGTGTCAATAAATATTCTTTATGCCAAATGAAATATAAAATGATATTTATGAAAAGCGTGCAAATCTACACAAAATGCACGCTTCCTCATAATTTATTCTACAATCTTCCAGTTATCGTCCTTATGAAGCACAAGCTCATACTGTGAGATTTGCGTCATTTTCGACTTGT
>PPYF01547673.1_pt1 | contig 10559 bp, 7 predicted proteins | sample 1559871 | NCBI WGS metagenome assembly PPYF01 (sample SAMN08240021, study PRJNA423297) | Human gut metagenome, whole genome shotgun sequencing project.
TGGGCAGGAGAACAGCTGGCACTAAAAGAACAGTTTCCGTCCTTGTTTAAAAGTGGCAATTACATCCGTTTTTACGATTATGATTTCAATTGGCCGGCCAGAATTCCCTATATGACAGCCGTTCAGCGGGAAACTGCTGATATAGTACTGTTTCATCATCATGGAGCAGATGATACCCAATATCTGAACGGATACCCGGAGGGAAGTGGGGTGAATCTTTCTATAGATAACATAAAGCGTTATTTGAGGAGTAAGGTGTTGACGGCCTATGAGCGGAAAAAGGATGTGGAAAAAACCAAACAGGATTATATAAAATCACTGGGTGTACCTTCAGAATGGCTGGATGATGCTCTGGAGCCGGAAGTGATCAGAAAAGATTCGCTTTTCAATGCGGGTATGGATATTCATCTGAGCGATATTCATGCTATCCGTCCGAATGCCCGTTTTGTAATGTTTGATGCCTGTTATAACGGCTCTTTTCATCTGGATGACTGTATTGCCAATGCCTATATTTTCGGGGATGGAAATACAGTGGTAACTCAGGGGAATACCGTCAATACCATACAGGACAAATGGCCGGATGAATATCTGGGACTATTGGCTTGCGGGGTACGCATCGGGCAATGGGGCCGTCATGTCCATTTTTTGGAAACGCATATTATCGGAGATCCGACTTATCATTTTGCAAATACGGTAGATCCTGCTTTAGATATGAACCGGGCAATAGTTGTAAGCAAAAAGGACAATGCCATGTGGTATAAGCTGTTGAACTATCCGAATGCAGATGTGCAATGTATGGCTTTACGGAAGTTGTATGAAAATCATGCTCCCGGATTGCCTGAGTTACTGCAAAAGACTTATGAAGCTTCCTTGTTCGGAGTAGTTCGTATGGAGTGTATGAAGTTGTTGTATCAGATGAATAGTCCGGAACTGGTGGATGTTTTGAAACTTGCAGTATGTGATAGTTATGAATTGGTCCGGCGTTTTGCCGTTCAGTATATCGGGAATTTGGGAACTGATGAATTGATACCTGCTCTGGTTTATGCCTTATTGAATGAAAACATGTCCGCTCGTGTAAATTACCAGGCAAGGGACGCAATCATGCTGATGGATATGGATAAACTGACCGCAGAAATAAAACGGCAGGCCGGGGCAAGTGGACATTGGGTAAATAAAGAGGAAGTGGTACAGCAACTCCTGAGTCTGGTACAAAGGAACCAGAATTCCTGGCAGAGTGCAGCCGGTGTCATTAGTGATCTTACTTCTTCTGCCAAGGATAAAAGTTTTGATATAGTCCGTCAACGGAATCACCCTGCAGTCGGAGCCGCAGAACTGTTGATTGCTTTTGTTTTGGATAGCTCCCGCGATATGCAGCTTAGGATTACAACAGTGGAGACATTAAGCTGGTATACGCATTCTGTAAAACGACCGGAAATTATTGCCGCTTGTGAGCAGCTTATCCGGGCCAATGAAAATCTGCAGTTGGTCAATGAAGCTATTAAGACAAAGAATCGGTTGAAGTAAACGCTGTCAGGTTTTAAACAGTGACCGTACTCGCTATTCGTTTGAGTGCGGTCACTAATATTTATTATTTCTTTTTGGGTTTTTGTTTGAGTTGAGCGGGGCGCATGGACAATTCCTGAGCTCCGTATTTGGGTTTGTTTTTCAGACAATCGGGTAGTTGTTGCTGAATTTCTGGATGGGTATTCAGATAGTGTTCCAATTGGCTGAGGTAATCGAAGTAGGTGATGGCTTCGTCCCGGTCGGGCATGTTGTAAGCCATATACCGCGAATATTCCAGGCATTTTTCTTTCCAGAATTCCGGATAATCTTTGTAAGTGGCTGAACGGGTCATAAAGCGAAAATACATACAAAGTTCTTCACGGAAAGCACCGGGATCAGCTACCATTTGGTCGATGAGCCGGGCAGCTTCTTCGTATTTTTCGGCACTAATCAGTCGGTCGGCCTCGTTTTTCCGGGTAAGGAATGTTTTTCCTTCGAAATCGGGTAGGGCTGCCAATTCGGCGGTATCCGGGCAATAGTTACATTCTTTGAATAATTTACTGTCTACTGCCTGGGTTCCGTGAATTTTGCGGTATTTGTCGATATCGGAACAAAGCATTTTAAACAGTTTGTTGTCCCGTCCGTGGATGGATTTCACAAATAAGGCCCATACTTTCGGATTTTCCAGTGAATAACCCGGCATCGTGATCAGTTGTTCGGCACATTTTTCGCTTTCTGCCCGGTTATAGCGGGAGGCTGCATAATAAGCGTAATCGAGTAGGAATTCCGGTTTAGTATTGCCTGCTTTCTGTTGTTCCATCAGATAGACAGAGGTCTTTTTCGGATCCAGGGCCGAAGCTCCGGTGAAAAGGAAAGTTTCCCGGTCTTGATTACTACCGGAGATATGAATTGCTTTTTCGGTTTTGGGATTTACAAAAACAAAGGTGGGGAAGGAAGCTACTTCGTATTTTTTGGCTAATTCGACTCCTTCGCCTGTTTCTGCATCGATCTTCAGGCATACAAAATGATCGTTGTAAAAATTACCTACACTTCCTAAGGTGAAGATGTTTTCAGCCATATTCAGGCAGGGGCCGCACCATTGGGTATAGAAATCGATAAAAATCGGTTTTTTCTCTTTTTTCGCCATAGCCTTGGCTTCTTCCCAGCTGCAATGCCGGAATCGGATACCTTCTTGGGCAACTGCCTGGAAGGCGATAAAGAGACCGAACAGGAAAATTAATTTTTTCATTTTACTTCAGAGTTACAAAAATTATCGCAGTTAAAGGGGTTACAACGGTTTAGTCGTTCCTTTTAACCGTTGTAACCTTTAAAACTTTTTATCTCTCGTACTGCGGCATTCCCGGATTGTAATTTAAAATCATTTGATTAATCGGGAAGATGTACCGATTGTCGTTCGGTGCAAGGGTAAAGGTCTCACCGTCTGCCGTATGGGTGATGTTTTTTTGGAATTTGTCTTCATAATTGAGACGTTTCAGGTCTATCAGGCGGTGGAAACCCGTGAAGGCAAATTCCCGGCGACGTTCATCCAATACGATGCGGAGCGCTTCGTCCTTGTCGGTTGCTGTCAGGGCTACGTTGTTTTTGATGCGGTTGTCACGCAGTTTGTTCACATAGCTCATTGCATTGTCTTTGGAGCCGACGCGGGCTTCGCATTCTGCGGCAATCAACATGTTTTCGACAGTGGAGAAACCTACGTTCTGATAAGCATATAGAATATAGCAAGTCTCCCCGTAAAAATAATCGGTACGTCCCATGTTGACGGTATCGTCGGCATAAAACAAAGCACGGCGCTGGTCTGTTGCTCCTGCAGGCAGGTTACGCTCAAATGTTGCAAGAAAATCCTTGCTGACCGGAATGGTTACACGTCCGCTTTGCAGACGGATAAATACGGCTTCCGGATTGTCATCCTTTTCGAGCATTGGTGTACCATCGGGCAAGACGATACGTCCCCAGGTAGTTTTATCCTTTGTCTGATAAGGGCACAAATCTTGCAATTTGTCGTTCAGTTTCAGTGCCTCTTTTGCTTCGGTGAGAGCATCGTCATAACGTCCCATGTAGAGATACAGGCGGGCATAAAAAGAGTGAAGGCTGCCTAAATAGGGATGGAATAAGTTAATGGGGACTTCTTTCAGGCTTTTAGAAGCTTCTTTTAAGTCATCCTCTATTTGTTTGTATACTTCGGCAACAGTGGCACGGGTGTATGTTTGATCTACAAGATCCTTTGTGATCAAAGGAATGCCATAATCGGTTGCTGCCGTTTCTTTGTGATAATGGCGGGCGTAGATGTTGACCAATGCCAGGTATTCGAAAGCACGCTGGTAGAGCGCTTCGGCGCGCAGGCGATGTTTTTCTGCATCGGTGGCATCGGTAGAGGAAAGCACGTTGTTGATAATAGTGTTGAATGTGTAAATACGCTCATAAGCGGCATTCCACAAGTTGTCATCTGACCCCGGCGTGTAAATCTGGCCGCCTTTGAATGAGTAAAGATTGCGCTCGTGGTCATCTTGGTTTGCATACGCCAGGTCGGCAGCAGAAACGGTATCGTCCAATAAATGCACGTCATCTGTCAGATAAAATGCATCTGTGCTCATGCAGCTATTGAGAGACTGACTGGCAAACAATTTCACATAGTCTTCAAAAGCTTCGGGAATAGCATACCCTTTCGGTTTGTTTCCCAAAAAATGGTCGCATCCTTGACTTACTATCAGTAGGGTGCAGAGTATCGGATAAATGTATTTTTTCATTATTGTCCTCATTTTAGAAATTAACTGATAAACCGAATGTCACATTTGCCGGGAGGTGAGAGCCGCGTGAGGGTGAAAGGCTGCTGCCGTTCCATACTTCGGGATCCAGGTTGTTCCTATTGGCGGCCCAGTACCAAAGGTTCTGTATCTGTACATTCAGGCGGATACCTTGAATCATGTATTTTTTCAACAAATGTGGGGGAATGGTATAACCAAGAGTCACATCGCGCAATTTGATGTAGTCGCCTTTCTGTACATGTTTGTCGGCTGCACTCCAAAGGTCTTTTGCTTTCATGGCTGCCTGGTTTTGGAAAGCAAAAGCCGGGTTGATGTCCGGATTGTTGTTATCCTCTGCGCTTTTCCAGTAATTCATCAGGTCGCGGTCGGCATTGGAGGTGCGGTAAATAGGATGCTGTGCAATCAACATGCCTGCTTTTACATCGCGCATTACATGACCGCCGGCATAGATAAACATGAAGGAAAGATCAAAACCTTTATAACTTAAACGGTTAGTAAATGATGCATTGAAACGTGGCTCGTAAGTACCCGAGTAAACTAAATCTTCCTTGGTCAAAAGGTCGGCAGATTTTACAATTTCTCCATTCTTGTTATAGGCGGTTGGAATACCGTTTTCATCCAAACCAGCATAACGAACGCTGAACATGGAATTCATGGCATAATTTTTACGGGTGTTCAGTTTGCTATAGTAACTGTAAGCCGATTCATCAGAAGTCTCGACTTCAAGCACTTTATTTTTGTTGTATCCGAATATGAAGTTAGAAGTCCATGAGAATTCATTCGTTTTGATATTCTCACTGTTCAATACGATTTCTACACCTCGGTTGTACAAACTGGCAAAGTTCATCAACATGGAACTCCATCCCAGGGTCGGATCGGTGGAGAAGTCTCCCAAAAGATCACTACTCTTTTTGTTATAGAATTCGACAGAGCCGTTCAAACGGTTTTGGAATAAATTGAAATCTACTGCGATGTTGGTTACTTGGGTCTTTTCCCAACGCAATGACGGGTTTGCCGGACTTTTGATATAGAATGCACTTTCGTTGGTAAAGTAGTTGTTCCTGTCTGCTGCGGCAATCAGGTAAGGACCGTTCTTTTTAGAAACGTTACCGTTGATACCGTAAGTGGCACGAAGCACAAGACGATCTAACCAATTGGTTTTGTTTTGAAACAGAACATAGTGGGCACCTACAGACCATAAAGGTTTATACTGATATTTGGGGTCTGTACCGAAAAGGTTTGATTGGTCAATACGGATACTTCCATTCACGGTCAGACGGTTGTCTAAAGTATAGGATGCATTTCCATAGAATGATACATAACGGTTGTCCACATGCGAGAAACCCGGAGTCTTGTTCTTGAATGAGAATGTTCCGTATATACTTTGAGTGCCCCGAAGCATTTGATTCAAGTCAAGCGCGTTGATTTCGCTGTACACCAATGTCTGATCATCGTATCCCAAACGGTAGAAACCGTTTTGAGAGGTAACGACTTTCCGCCGTTCTGCGCCGACAAGCACTTGTAAGTCATGACGCTCGGAAAAGGTGTTGTTATAGTTCACCTGGGCACGCATCGTGTAGGAATTATTGTCCGTATTGGTCTGCACAATCTGTCCTCCGACAGGGATGTTGTATTTTAACGTACCGTTTGGATTTAATACGGCAGCATCGTTAATCATGGTTTTTACATCCAAAGCATTTTTCGTGTCATATTGCTTCGTGAATCCGGTGGTATTTTCCGTCTGGTAACGCAATTCGAGGTTCAGCCCGTCAATAATCTTGAATTTGGCTCCGAAATTCAAGTTCAGGTAACGGCTTTTTGCCGTATAGTGGCGAGATGCCATTTCATTGACCGGAATATAGGTCTCGTCCATCAACCCGATACTTTTCAAACGGTCGATTTCTGCCTGCGATTTGGTATTGTACATCTGGAGCGGATTGCCTTCGTCGTCACGCAACATATAATAGGAAGAGGTACCCGCATTCAACAAGTTCATACCCAACACGCCATTGTCGTAATCTTCGGACTTATTGCTGCCGATGATGCCTGCATCCAAAGTAAACCACTTAAAGAGATTAAACGTATTTTTGATATTAAAACCTATACGTTTCGTTTTCTGTTCTCGTTCGTGTGGAGCGGTTCCGGTGTAGTTTATAGAAAAATTGTATTTGTAGATGTCCGAACCACCATTAAATGAAAGGTTGTGTTGGTGTGTGATGGCCCTTTTACGAAGGAATTCATCAATCACTTGGTTGTACCTGTCATGTGTACGGTAGGGTTTCAATTTCGTTTCAAGTTCCGATTCGCTTAATTTGCCGTCTCTCCAATCCAGCAATAACAATTGCACATCGTTTTGGAAACGGTTGGCATCATAACGATTTACATTCGGGAAAGTTTGAATCAACATTTTTTGGAAGTCCACCAATTCCGAACTGGACATTTTGTTTGCATAATCCCTATCGGGGAGGCCTTGCAATTTGATACTTCCGTTATAGTTGACACGCGGTTTGCCTGTTGAACCGCTGCGCGTTGTGATAACAATTACACCGTTGGCGGAACGAGCTCCGTAGATAGAAGCAGCTGTAGCGTCTTTCAATACTGTGATATTCACAACATCCGAAGGGTTAAGCACATCCAATGGCGTAGTTTGGCTGCCCGGTTCTCCTTCAAACGGAATACCATCTACTACATATAACGGTGTCTTGTCGCCATTCAAGGTAGAGACTCCTCGAATCTGAATATTCCCGCGGTTCGAAGTCAATCCGGCCACCTTCCCTTCCAGACGATCCATAACGTTGGTTTGTAATTTCCCTTCCATATCTTTGGGAGAGATGATGGCGAACGAACCGGTTGCCCGTTCTTTAGAGATCCTTTAAAGAAAACACTGGCTCCTACAATCGGATCTCCGTTTTCGTCTTTCACAACCCCCCGGATGGTTTGTCCGGCTTTAGCTCCTTTCTGATTGCCGGCTACTGCTGCCGGAGTCGGTTGTTTCCCTGCCGGAGCCAGCATAATCTGATGATTGGAAATGGAGTAAGTGATGTCGGCAATGGCTCCCAATTGTTCCAAAGCTTTGTCTAAAGATACACCATTACATTCCAGATTAACTTTCTGGTTGACATTGATGGTACTCGAGGAATAGATAAACGAGTGCTTACTTTGCTGCTCGATTTCTTTCAATACCTCTTTTAAAGATTGATTTTTAGCATGAATGGTGATTGTAGGTTGCTGCGCCCACACCGCATTCCCTGACATTAGCACACATACCAGCAGGAATAAAAGCCGTTTCAGGTAGTTGCTTTTTCCGGCTGGAATAGCTGATACATCGTTTTTCATATAAATTTGGTTAATTTGTTTAATGTATATAAAATACACATAAAAATGCGAATACCCTAAATCGATATTCGCATTTTTTTTCAAAAAATTGAGTCCTGTAATCTTAATACTTATACAGAACGGCTGTTTTATCCTTTATTTCAAACCGGAGCAAGGCGACGTTATGCATGATTTCCAGTATCTGGGAAATGGATTCCTCGTGAAAACGGGCGGTAAATTTTTGATCCAGAATTTCCGGGTCTTTCACTTCGAAGGTCATGCCATGCCAACGTTCCAGCTTTTTCAGGACTTCCGCTATCGGTGTCTCGTCGAAAATCAACCAACCGTCTTTCCAACCTAGGATGGGTAAAGTCTCGGCCGGGACAGTCAGATTGACTTTTTGCCTCTCTTTTTTCTCTATCCAAATTCTTTCGTTGGGTTTGACTTTGATTTCTTCCTGTTTCGAATGCTTGGTCCGCAAGACGGTGATATTACCGGATAGTAATAGGGCAGTAATAGGGCAGAGACATTATCGTCGTTTTTATAGGAGGTCAGATTAAATTTAGTCCCTTTGACGATAACCTGAATTCCGTTTTCCAATTTAACGATCATCGGTTTTTCGGGATTTTTTACTACATCGAAATAACCCTCACCCGAGAAATTGATTTCCCGGCTGTCTCCGGAAAATTGTGCCGGGCATTTCAATTCACTGTCAGAATTTAACCAAACGATACTTCCGTCAGGGAGCGTGACCCGTCCTTTTACTCCTTTATTGGTATGGTATTCCAATTGGGCTAATTGCTGATTTTCCAGAAAATGGATTTCTTGCCGATAGTCATTGAATTGATAGAATACTTGAAAGGAAAGAAGCAGGATCAATGAAGCGGCAATGCCATAACCCAGGATTCGCCGGTTTTGTTTACGGTGGCGGATTTTACGGGAGTATTGTAATACACTCGCTTCCGGAGCTTTGGTCTCGGGTAACTTACTTATGACCCATGTGTTTTTTAATCGATTGAATTTCAGTCGATTGTCAGGATGCTCTTCCAGCCAATTCAGGATCGTTATTTTCTCCCCCTCTGTCGCTTGTCCCGTTATATATTTGAGTAATAACTCTTCGTTCATAATTATTGGGAATCTTTTTGGTAAATATACACTTAAATTTACAACTACCCTAAATAAAATTTTGGATTTTTTTGATTTAAGTGAGTAAAGGGATTAATCCGAAACACAAAAGTATCAGGTAGTCTTTCAGTTTATGCCGCATGTGGGCGAGTGCTTTAGTCATGTGGTATTCGACGGATTTGACCGATAAATCGATTTCCTGTGCGATTTCTTCATAGGTCATTTCCTGGTCCCGGCTCATTTTATAGATTATTCTCGTTTTTTCGGGCAGCTCAGAGAGGGCCTGTCCGATCAGTTGTTCCAGCTCCTGCATTTGAACGGTATCGAAAGTTTCGTCGGAAAGAGCCGAATAATTAGCCATGGTTTCCCGGGCCGTCAGGCTATCGCTATATTTTTGTTCTGCGATCTTTTTTCTTAATACATTCAGACATTTGTGTTTGGCAATGGTTAGAATAAAAGCTTGTACGCTGAGGTCCGGACGGATTTCAGTTCTTTTTTCCCATAATGTAACGAACGTTTCCTGAGCAATTTCGCGGGCTTCTTCCGGATCGGGAAGATATTGCTGTGCAAAAAACAGGGTACGCGTGAAATAATCCCGGTATAATCCTTCGAAGAAGGTCACTTCCGCTGACTTCAGGAATTTATGGATACTATTCCTTAAAGGTTTCATGTTGTTTTTCTCCCGTTTTTATGATAACACCACATTATCATGAATCGACAAAGATAAATAAAAGAGAAAGAGGATTTTACATCGTATTCAAAAAGGTTGTGAAAAAATAATAAGATTCAGGTAGTCAAACAAAAAAACTGCCCGGTTTTCCGGGCAGTTCCCTCATGGTAAGGTGAGAAAAAGGTTTATAATTGATGAATTGTTTTAAGTTCGGCCATACCGGTTTGTACGGCTTCGATATTCATCGGTATTAAATTGTGGTGACGGGCCGGAAGAGATTTCTTCAACCCTTTCTCCAAATTATCCAGGTTAATGATCGGTTTTACTCTCAGGAATCCTCCCAATATGATCATGTTGAAGATTTTCGGATTACCTCCCTCAGCAGCCAGGCGGGCACCTTCGATCTGATAGATGTTGATGTCTTTCCGGGTAGGATGGTGGGTAATACCGTTCGGATCGTATATCAGGGTTCCGCCTGCTTTTACCAGAGGCTCGAATTTATCCATAGACTGTTGGTTGAGTACAATGGCCGAGTCGAAGGCATTCAATACCGGTGAACTGATCCGTTCGTCACTGATGATCACCGTAACATTGGCTGTACCTCCGCGCATTTCAGGACCGTAGGAAGGCATCCAGGATACTTCCTGATCTTGCATGATGCCGGAATAAGCCAGGATCTTTCCCATAGAAAGTACCCCCTGTCCTCCGAATCCGGCTATAATAATTTCTTCTGTCATAAAAACAATAATTTACATTTTTAGGTCTTTAGTCTCTAGCCTTTTAGCTTTTAGCTTCCAGCCTTTAGCATTCTAGCCTTTCGCCTTTTGCTTTTTAGCCTTTCGCCTTTTGCTTTTTTGCCTTTTTTTTAGATGTCTTTGATGTCCCCGAGCGGATATTTTTCAAACATATGTTCTTTCATCCACTTATTGGCGTCGACGGGAGTCATCTTCCAGCCGGAGTTACAAGTACCTACAACTTCTACGAAAGAGAGGCCTTTTTGTAAACGGGTATTCTGGAATGCTTTTTTCAGTGCATTTTTTGTTTTCCGTACAGCAGCAGGTGTCTCTGCACTTTGACGGGTAACATAACAGGTTCCGTCGAGTTGTGCCAGTAATTCGGTGATTTTCATCGGGAAACCATTCAGCTTGGCATCACGTCCGTAG
>PPYF01272557.1_pt1 | contig 10558 bp, 7 predicted proteins | sample 1559871 | NCBI WGS metagenome assembly PPYF01 (sample SAMN08240021, study PRJNA423297) | Human gut metagenome, whole genome shotgun sequencing project.
CCTATTTTCTCTTTGATGATCTCTAAACGATCCCACGGATTCTCACCTAAATAACGCATCACGGAATCGGGAACCGCCCCACCCCATACTTCCATGGCATAAAAGCCTGCGTCTTTGTAGTAAGGAAGTACACGGTCTATTTGCGCTTGAGACATTCTTGTAGCGAATGCCGATTGCTGACCATCGCGAAGAGTCAAATCACGAATCAATAATTTACGTATCATACCAAATTTGTTTAGATCGTTTTAGTCAATATTCTGATTATATAACAAGATCTAAACAAATTTGATAAAGATTACGGGGTTAATAATAACCAATTTTTCTAAAACCTCAGTCTTTTACTTCCACAACGATCATTACGGGAAAGTGGTCGGAAGGGGTACGGGCCTCATATTTACTCAATGACACCTCTTTCGGGAAATTACCGTTTTGCTCCTTCCGGGCGCTTTCTTTCGCCTCGGAGCGATAAGTATCCGTTAAGATTCCATACTTCTTCACCTCAAATTCTTTCGTAAGAAAAAGGTGGTCGATACGGCTATCGGTCTTGCGGTCCGGATGGAAACCGTTGAAGGTACCATTCGGGGCATAGCGGAAATCAGCGATCTCATAAGAGTCACGCATGATACCGGAACCATCTAACAACTGATAGGACTCACTTGTTTGGTCCACGTTGAAATCGCCGGTAAGGATAGCGGGAAGTTTCTTGGGGAACTCCTTGATCTTCTCCAAGATCAGCTTGGCGCTCTCGGCACGTGCCTGTACGCCTACATGGTCCATGTGAAGGTTGAAGAACAAGAAAGTGAAACCGGTTTGCTTATCCCGGAACTCACCCCACGTACAGATACGGGGAAGGACGGCATCCCAGCCCTTATTCGGACGGTCGGTGATCTCGGATAGCCAGAAATCGCCATGCTCCAAAACCTCGAACTTGTCCGTGCGGTAAAAGATAGCCGAATGCTCTCCCGCCCGCTTACCATCGTCACGTCCCACACCGATATAATCATATCCGGGCATGGCTTGCCTCAAGTCCTGCAATTGCGAATATTTGCCCTCTTGGGTACCAAAGATATCGAACCCGTGAAATTGTACGATCTGGGCGATGTAGGGATAGCGTTGTCCCCAACCGTTACCGTTCGTGGAATCGCCGCCGTTGGCGTTACGCAAATTATAGGTGGCAACCACCATTGTCTCCGCCTGTAAGGTTAATACGGCGCAAAAAAGAAAAATAAAAGAATAAATAACTTTCTTCATGATCTATGTTTTTAATTATCCTCGAAAGCTGATAATATCGGACGGGCGATCCACACCTGCGGCTGCGGTACGTCCAATAGGTAAGCCATCGTACCGGCGATATCATATACCATCGTGCTCTCCGGGATCTTGAAGCCTTTCTTTACGTTCTTTCCATAGAAAACGATCGGGGTTTGCATCTCGTTCATCGTCTTGCGGGGAACTCCATCCCTTGCCATGTCCGGTACCATCCGGCTGATCGTATATAATCGCGCAAAGGTTCGGCTTCTTCTCCTTGATATACTGAACGGCTACCGGGGTACATCCGTTCGGGTTCTCAGCCGACATCGGGGCATGCTTACGGAAGCTCATGGCCAAGGTATCCACCAGATAATTCATGCCTTCCCACTCATAGATATAGCCAATCTCAGCCTCGGGAGCCTTATCCCGGTACATGCCGAAGATATTCGGGAAACGGTTGTCGCTATTCACGACACGGGAAGGAAGCTCCGGCGTACGAGATCCCCACTCCGTATATCCGTGCAACTCCGGTCCTGCTCCCATAAACATGGAAGCCCAATTACAAGCACTCGACGAAGGCAGGATCGAACGATTCTCTAACGTGGAAGCACCTTCCGCCATCATCTTACGGAAAGTAGGCATATCCGCCCCATTATTCAAGCAATGGGCGCTCAAGCCGTCGAAACCAATCAAGATTACATGCTTTGGCAGATTCTTCTCTTTCAAAGGCACTTGCTGAGGTGCCGTATTACAGGCGCTCAGGCAGTATGCGATTACCGCACAACAAATAAATAAGATTTGCTTTTTCATCTTACCGTGTTTTTCTTTTATGATTAATATTGAAGTATCTTAGATTCCGTCAGACAAAGGTACAAAGTTTAAATAAAGTTCAAAAAGATCATTTATCTTTGTAGCTTAATCTAATCTTATTTTAATAAATACGTATGTACAAACATTTCCTGACAAGCGTATTGCTTGTATTTTTCATGCTATCCTGTAGCAAACTTTCCCCTTTTGAAGGAAAGATGCGAGAATGCGTACAAACCTCCCTAAGCTGGAGAAACGACACGACCGGTATCTGGGAAACAGCAGGCTGGTGGAACTCGGCGAACGTATTAACCGCCACCATTCGCTACGGTGCCGTAACCAAAGATCCGGCCATCCCTTCTGTCATAGAGGATGTATTCGAGAAAGCCCGTCATTACCAAGTAGGCGTAGACTCAACCGGTACTCCCCGTTATTGCGACAACTTCATCAACGATTATTACGATGACGAGGGTTGGTGGGCATTGGCATGGATCGAGGCCTCCAAACTGACCGGAGAGAAAAAGTACCTAGATATGGCCGAGATCATATTCGATGATATGACAACCGGCTGGAGCGACGCTTGCGGAGGCGGCATTTTCTGGAAGAAGAATCCACTGCATTACAAGAACTCGATTGCCAACAACTTATTCTCCCTTACGGCGATCCGTTTATATAAAGCGACCCAGAATCCGGCATACCTCGACTGGTTCAAGAAGAACGTAGATTGGTATATGCGAACCGGCATGATCAATACGAACATCTACCAAATCGAAGACGGTACCAAAGACGATTGTACCCCCAACCGAAATGCCCACTACACCTATAACCAAGGCGTAGCCATCGCTGTCTTAGCCGAGATGTATCTCCAAACCAACGATAAATCTTATTTGGAACTAGCGGAAAAGATCGCCGACGCTACCATCACCACACAATTGATAACTGACGAGGGTATTCTCCGTGAAATGAAGCCCGAGATCGATGATAGCAACGACGGTGTCCAATTTAAGGGTATCTTCATCCGTCATTTAGCCTTCCTGTATGAAGTGACAAAGAATCCGGCTTATAAAGATTTCATCTTGAAAAATGCGGAATCCATCATCACAAAAGATTATGATCCCACATCCAAAAGCTTCGGTTGTTATTGGTACGGCCCTTTCCACAAGGAAAACTCGGCAGCAAACGCTTGCGCTTTGGAATGCGTGATAGAGGCTTATGATTTAACGAAATAGGTATCCGGAAAGACGCAGCTTGTCGTTATTCACATAGCCAACGGGCGATATTCCGCTCTGGCTCCCCCGGAGCTGGAACGGATGTAACATACGGCTCTGGCTCATTGACAAAAAAACGGGACGGCGGACATCTCCGCCGTCCCGCCCAAAAGAGACAGCCTTATCTCTGTTTGTATTCATGTCAAGGCTGGTTTTTTACTGATAACGGGGCCATATAAACCCTGTTTTTCATATCGTGCACAAACATAAGACTTCTTTTTCACAAAAGAACAAATTCCTTCTTCTTTCTAGAAATACATGCTTTATAACATACCGCACTCCCTCTCGGTTGCTAGCGTGGACTTCTATTACAAAGGATAGGCGACGCAGCACGCTACGTCTCCCTCCGTTTTCTTTTTACCAATAATAGGTATCCATAATCTCCTTCATTTTAGGGGTATTCGTGTCCTCATCCTTAACATCTTTCCGCAGCTTCAGCATCTCCTCCTTCATTTGCCGGATGATCTTGGCGTATTGGGGATCGTTATAAGCGTTGTGATTCTCACGAGGATCGGATTGAAGGTCGTAAAACTCCCATGCTGGTGTCGTGGTCTTATCCTCCGAACCAGTCATATTCAGACGGTCGCCATAGAAAAACATCAGTTTATACCGCTCATTACGGATACCCATATGGGCCGGACGGTTCGAATGTTGGGTCCAATAACGATAATACATCTCCTTACGCCAATCCTTTGGGGTATTTCCTTTCAGATTATCGCGAAAACTATGGCCCTGCGATTCATTCGGGGTCTTCACGCCTGCGTAATCCGCCAGCAAAGAGGCAAAATCCACGTTCAAGATCATATCCTTATTGCGGGTCCCCGCCGGGATCTCTTTCGGGTAACGGATCACGAAAGGCATACGTAGAGACTCCTCATACATCATACGCTTATCGAAGAAACCATGCTCTCCTAAGAAATAACCTTGGTCGGATACGTACACCACGATCGTATTATCGGCGATTCCCATATCGTCCAGCGCTTTCAATAACTTCCCGATATTATCGTCGATCGTAGCCCCGCAACGCAGATAGTCGCGCACCAATTTCTGGTAAGCGGCGCTACGGGCGGCAGATCGATGCATCCCCTTCGTCGTAAAAGGCAACTCCGGATACCGGCACCACCATTTATCAGGGTCTTGCGACGCCACGTCCCAACGACGGGCCAACTCCTCCAAAGGCTGTCCGGAGAAAGTACGTCCATTCGTCTCCGGCCCCCAATCAAATAAGTTCTCCGGTTCCGGGAAAACAACGCCGTCATACAAATGCCTCATCCGTTCTGGAAAATCCCAAGGTTCGTGTGTAGCCTTGAAATGACAACACATCATGAAAGGCCGGTCCTTATCGGCCTCTTTCATCCAACGGATCGCCTTATCTGTCACGATATCCGTGGAGAAACCTCGTACCCGCTCCCCGAAATTACGCTCACCCGGCCAAGGTTCCGTACAATTTATAAAAGTAGGGTCTCGGTACTCGCCTTGGTCATGGAACACGGAATAGAAGTCGAAACCTTGCGGTTGCGTTTTCAGATGCCATTTACCGACCAAAGCGGTCTGATAGCCTCCCGCCCGCATTTGCTTGGCGATATTATCCTGCTCCGGATCAAAAGAATCACTTAACGTGTAGACACCGTTCACGTGACTATAGGCTCCGGTCAAGATCGCCGCGCGACTCGGAGAAGAGATCGAGTTCGTACAAAAACAATTATCCAATACGCAACCCTCCGCAGCCAAGCGACGGATATTCTCGTTGCGGGCATATTCCCCCAACACGCCCCCGTAAATACCCCACGATTGGGAAGTATGATCATCCGATAGGATAAACAAGATATTGGGACGTTCCTCTTGCGCCGGTTTATTGGCGGCAAAGAGAGACTGCCCGTTTCCCGAAAGACAACAGGCAGTCATTCCGATACTAATGATCGATTGTTTCATAAGTCATGACGTTTTTTCCCTTGTACTAAACCCGGTTCCCTACGTTCCGTACCCTTCATACGAGTCAAGTCATCCCCTAACTCATGGCGTTTCTGGTCCGCGATCTTCATCAATTTAGCGGCTTCCTCCGGATATTGGGTAATCACGTTATAACGCTCTCCCGGATCACGGCGCAGGTCGTACATCTCCGGCTTCATGATCTCCAGATTCGTCAACTTACCCGGCTGGCCGTCGTTTCCCGGCTCATAAGCCCCATAAGTAACGTATTTATGGGGGAATACCAATTTGAACATTCCATCCGTAACAGCCTCCAAGTCATTCTTTCGATAGTAATAGACGAAAGACTCACGTGGGTTGGCGTCTTTTTTACCCTCGATCAACGGCAAGATACTTACTCCGTCAATCTTGCGAGGAGGAAGCGGAGCCTGCGTGATCTCGGCGAACGTAGGAAGAAGGTCGATATTAGAAGCTAACTTATTACAAGTCGTGCCCGGTAACGTCTTACCTTTCCAGTACATGATACAAGGAACCCGGTTACCACCATCAAAGGTCGTAGCCTTTGCCTCACGTAACCACGGCCAACGGTACATGGGGCATATTATGGGCCAGATACAAGAAGAAAGGCTTATTCTTATTCTTCTTGATGAAATTAACAGAACGGGTGGTATAATCCGTAGTCAACCGTGTTTGGTCCGTATTATAACCGATAATCTCATTTCCGTCATAAGTCGGCAAATCTGGGAAATTAAAGACCTCACCTTGTTGCGGGTGGAATGGCCACATATCGTTAGAATACGGCAACCCATAATACTCATCGAAGCCATTTTGCAAGGGGAGGAACTCCTTTTGGCTACCTAAATGCCATTTACCGAAGATAGCGGTACTATATCCTTTCTGTTTCAATACCTCTGCGATCGTCATCTCCTCTGGATGGACACCGTAGTTCGAATCTGGCCCCGGAGCGCCGGAAAAACCGATACGATTCGGATAGCAGCCGGTCAACAAGCCGGCACGAGAGGCTCCACTGATCGGTTGTCCTACCAAAAAGTGCGTAAAACGAACGCCTTCCGCCGCCATCTTATCGATATTCGGAGTGGTATATCCGTAAGCTCCATTAAAAGAAAAATCTCCGTAACCCACATCATCCAAATTGATTAGGACGATATTCGTGTAATCAGCGGCTATGCCTGCCATTGAAAAAGCTGAGGCGGCCGTCAGTAACATTAGTTTATTCTTCATGATATTATTTATTGAAATATTGGCTTTGAAGTGCCATCCTGTGTTTGGCACTTCAAAGATAACAGTTTTTAATTTACCCAAGAATTAATCCCAGTTCGGATTTTGCTCCAAATTAGGGTTCAAGACTGTTTGGTTATAAGGGATCGGCCATAAATAATCTCGTTTCGGATTAAAAGAACGTTTCACGACTTCTATTCCCTCATAATTATGCATCATACCATTATTTTCTTTCTCGGCGGTTTTCCAGCGCAAGATATCCGAATAGTAGAGTCCTTCAAAGGTCAACTCGATACGGCGTTCACGGCGGATTACCTCACGCATCTGATCTTTCGTCAAACCTTTTGGTACTTCCGGCATATTGATATCCGGACGCCTACGCAATTGGTTGATGGCATCATAAACTGACTGATCAGGACCACTCGCCTCATTCTGCGCCTCGGCATACGTCAACAGAACTTCCGCATAACGAATCAAAATGAAATTGAAAGCCGAACGTTCTACTAAAGGAATCGTTACATCATCCTCATAAGAAGTGTATTTCTTCACACCGAAACCCGTAGTCGCCACATCTTCTTTTGTGATCGTCTTTCCTAAATACGGATAACCGATGCAAACGATCGATTTCAATAAACGGGGATCTCTGTTCTCATACGGACGAGTCGGATCATAAAGTGGTGACTCTTCTATCGTCTTCCCGTCAACACAGAGATATGTATCAACCAGTTCCTTCAAGGGAGCCGGACGATTCAAGCGCCAGATATTCTGATCATAATCCGTTGGATACTCTGGCAATTTCGCTTCTATATCAAAGATTACCTCACAATTATATTTATTATCTTCGCTAAAGAAATGACGATAATCATTGAATAATTGATAAACGCCAGACTCCATTACCTGCTTAGCAGCTTGGGCCGCCTCCGCCCAACGAGAATTATATAATAAAGTACGGGCTTTTAACGCTAATGCGGCACCTTTTGTCGCACGTCCCAAGTCTGAGCTAGCATAGGTGTCCGGTAGCACGGCAGCGGCCTCCTCCAAATCCTTGACAATCTGATTCACTACCTCTTCCTTGGAATTGCGAGGTAATTCGGCTTGCTCATCCGCATTGGGAGCATCTATAATCAGCGGTACACCTCCGAATTTATCGACCAGACTTAAATAATAGAAAGCTCGTAAGAACTTGGCTTCACCCACCATCTTCGCCTTCTCCGACTCATCCATATCGACACCTCCGACATTAGCGATGAAAGTATTCGTACGGCCAATGCCAACGTAACAGTTCTTCCATAAGCTTCCGATTAAAGCCGTAGTAGACAAATGTTCACCTTTTCCAATTGCTTGCGTACCATTCGCCTCGTTATAAGGCATCGCATTCGCTGTCAACATATCGAATTCCATCGTATGCAATGAACGCCAAGGTTTCAATGCGTTGTAACATCCCATTATACCGGCGCTCGCATGCAGTTTTGCGCATTGACAAAGACCTTCAATCTCTTAACAACACCGCTTTTCAAGAAAGAGACCGGTACGTTATAAGAAAGTTGCAAGTTCTTCAAACGTAAATAAGAGGCGTTTCTCAACCAGAAATCATTTGTACGGAAATTCTCGTTCAAGCATCCTTCATATGTAGTCAAGATAGGCAATGTAGCGCTGGTTCCCCGCTCGGGAGTCCAAGCATCCGTCAACCATTGTTCCGGCAAACCACAACCAAACCATAAAGGAGTAGCACCAATGCGGTCTCCATATGTATAGACATCAGTTACACCTTGGAAGAAAGCGCTCAGATCCCAATCCTTATATCCTAAGTTGATATTGAATCCATAAGTTATCTTAGGAATCACACCACCACGTATCTGGCGGTCATCTTCGGTAATTTTCCCATCTCCATTCGTATCCTCAAACTTCAGATATCCCGGTTTAGTAGCCGCGGTTTGATACGGACTATTCTTGATTTCCTCCTCAGATTGGAAAATACCGATAGCATGAAGCATATAATAAGAATCGATAGGCTTTCCTTCTTCCAAGATAAACATTCCATCAATGATTGTTTGCCCCTTCAAGCTAACGATCTTATTTTTGATAAAGGTCATATTTCCATTTACCTCGTAACGGAAGTTCCCGATATTGTTCCGATACCCCATATTCAACTCGAAACCTTTATTGCTCACCTCGCCGATATTACGGATCGGCCCATCCAGACCACCTACTTGATCCGGCAAAGTAACCTTACGCAAGATGTCGGAAGTACGTTTATCAAAGAACTCGAAAGAGAAATCCAAGTTTCCGTTTAATAAGCTAGCGTCAATACCGACATTCGTCATGGTCGTTGTCTCCCATGTAATGTTCGGATCGTTATAGGCGGTAATAGCCGCTCCGGATTGCATCGCTCCATTCAACGGGTAGTTATAATCCGTGATTGAACCATCATTTTTTATCACCTTCAAGTTCATTAGGTCCACGTAGCGGAACAAATCGATACGCTCGTTACCCAATTGTCCCCAAGAAGCTCTCAATTTCAGATTGTAGATCCAAGGAATATCTTTCATAAATTCTTCCTCGCTCAAACGCCATCCGGCAGAGAATGAAGGGAAAATACCCCAACGATTTCCTTTGGCAAAACGGGACGAACCATCATAACGAAAGTTACCCTCAAATAAATAACGGTCTTTATAACCATAATTCACCCTACCAAAATAAGACATCAAGACTGATCTCGAGGAAGTGCCCGCTACACTCGGATTACTAGAACCCGCATTTAATTCGTGCAACTCGTTCCCTAAGAAACCTTCTACCTTAGCGGAAAATTCAGTCTTATCATCACTCTCAAAACTATAGCCAGCCAAGACTTTTACGTCATGGGCATCATTGAACTTCTTGCCCCAAGATAAGGTATTGAATACCGTAACTGCCAAGTTATTCTTATCACCTTTATAAGCATGGCGTGTATTCTGACCGTCATAAACCACTCGTTTCTCCTCATTGGTCTTCAACTGATATTCGTATACATCAGGCGCAAAACGAGATTGCAGATAATCATATTTGTTTAAACCGACATTCAAGTTATAAACGATATCAAACGGAAGCTTATATTCCGCAGACAAATTCGCCAACATACGCAAGGACTTATGCTTGTTCTCGCCCTCATCGGCCAACGCCAACGGATGGCGATAGATATTATGCCCAGGAGTACGGATAAAAGTATCCGCATAGCGACCATCGGCCGTATAAGTCGGGTGGAAAGCCTGCGCTTTATAAGTCATCTCCACTAAGTTTGCCACACCCGCTACCGGCTCATTATAGATCTGGTAATGCGCATTGATATTAGCGCCGATCTTCAAGCGGCTATTCACTTGAGCAGTCGTATTCACAGCTAAAGTATATTTATTAGAATCCGTTCCACGCAATACTCCATTTTGATCACCATAGCCTAAAGATACGGAATACGTATATTTATCATCACCTCCGGAGAAACGCATGTTATGCTCCATAATAAAGGCATTATTATACATGATATCCAACCAATTATTCTGCGGATACATAATCGGGTCTGTTAACATGCCTTGTTTGTACTCCTCGATTAACGCATCAGAATAATCCACCGTTAGTTTACCTTCGTTCCGTTGCGCTTGGTTTCTCATTTCCATAAACACGACCGGATCATATACGAAGTTAGGCAGATAGGTAGCCTGCTGCACGCCGAAATAGTTATTATAATCGACGGTAAACTTACCTTTCTTTCCCCCCTTTGTCTTTACCAAGACAACGCCATTCGCCGCACGAGAACCGTAGATAGCGGAAGAAGCCGCATCTTTCAATACGGAAATACTCTCAATATCATTCGGATTTACCGCTTCCAACGGGAACTCGATACCATCCACCAAAATCAACGGGTTATTATCGTTCAAGGTTCCCTGACCACGAATACGAATCGTCGCCCCGTCCGCTCCCGGCTGAGCACCCGCTTGATTTACGTAAACACCTTGCGTACCTTGCAACGCTTGGGTCGAGTTGGTGATCGGACGATTCTCCAACGTCTCCGCATCCAAAGAGGAGATCGCTCC